>Ga0228711_1009648_pt1 | contig 13005 bp, 6 predicted proteins | sample MedpolnodulmetaG_2_FD_177996 | JGI IMG/M metagenome (GOLD analysis project Ga0228711, IMG submission 177996) | Root nodule microbial communities from Medicago polymorpha collected in Santa Monica, California, United States - brown nodules | ecosystem: Host-associated > Plants > Roots > Nodule...
AGGCAAACTCAAACTCAAGAAATTATCAAGTAAAGTTTTTTTATTAGGCAAAAGTAAAATTATATAAAACAAAATAAAAAAGATACAAAGATTGGGGGGACATTAGACCTGACTCAAGTCCAACCCAGACGGGAATACATAGTGTAAAATCAAACTAGTGATCAACCTTACTCTAACCTTTCAAATAATCGCTCATCACGAGCGTAATCTAGCGAACCTGCGTACGGAACTCAAAATCCACGAAATCAAACTGGTGTCTGGATCGACCGCCATCACAGAACCCAAATTCACGTATCAACAACTCTCCGAGCAAGCAGCAAGTATAGAAGTTCTTTCGAGCATAACAGAATCAGAGTAAAGGCATGTCTGACGCTTGAGACCTGCGAATCTCATCAAATTCGAAACTTCAGAGAATCAAGGTATAGACTACCAAAACAACCGATTTCAATCCAACGCGTCATGAATCCGACACGTTCATCACTAACAGACCCTATCGGCTTAAAATAACCATACCCTTTCGGGTTTGTGAAACCTATCCACCATAGAGGAGCAGATCTGAAGTCCATACCCAATCTCTGAACAGCATAAAATCAGAAAATTACATAGATGGAGACCCACGAAAACAAACCTTCTGCCGGTGGCAAAAATCTGACAACCCACGAACAAAACAACCCAGTAACTCAACACGAACAGAACACAACAGTCGGATCGACAACGGATAACAACACAAAAGAGGTGTGTGTGCGAACAAACCAGAGTACCCACCATCCAAAAAACCATCACCCACCACCAAGGAACACCCTCCTACCATTGGACTGCAACAAACACAGCGCCCTCATCCGGACGGCGACAAAGAAGTGGAGTTGCAGCAGAATAGAAGAACCACAAACCGGAGCTTGTAGCAACCAAAAAGGAACGATGGCGGTTGAAGCTTGGTGGGGTGCGAAGGTGAAGTGAAGGGTGGAGAAGAGTCCCAACACCTCGTCGCCTCGCCACCAGCGAGATCTACATGGTGAAGGTCATGATTTGGATTGGAGAGGTCCCGACAGGTCTGAATATCATGTAAAGTTGAATTTTATGACATTCATTACATCACTAAAGTTTAAAGTTAGATTCTTTTATCAATTAAAAGATGAACAATTTGAGTTACTTCATTAAATCACAAAATCATATAAAACCTATACTTAAACTCATATAAAAGGAAATAACTTGCAATTGAAGTAAAATAGTTCTAGAAGGAAATAAAAACATATTAAATCTAATTAAAATAAACTTAAATATTAAATAAAAGACACTAATTTAAAGACTAATTATTGACTCATCAGTGCCTAATCATATTGTGAAGAATTTTTGGGACATCTTGAAGATATGTGGAGATAAACTCAAGGTTAGGTTTAGTGTATTCTAGGATGCGTTGATCACGAATAAGACCTAGGTCATTGAACCAAGAGTTGAAGAATAGCTTGTTACCTTCATTGGGGATCTTCAAAGCTTTTGAGAGAAACTCTTGAGTGTTTTTAATCTTCATTCCTTTCACTGTTGTGATGAGAAACTTCTCCTCCTTTTTCTCTTTGATAGTCGTAGATGCATAGAATTCCCTTACCAAATCTTGAAAGGTGAATTTTTGAAGTGACACGAAACTTGATCAGCCTTGAGAGTCAGGGCATTCTCTTAAGTTCCATCCCTTTTTCTTAAGGCTTGCAAAGTCAAAGTACTTTGATCTGCTGACAGGCCTAAGAGCAAGTTTTCTAACTTTTTGAGCTCTTATCATGGAGGCAATTTTAGCAATGTCCTTGCCTTTCCAAGGTTTCTTTGGTGAAGCATATTGTTTTTCTTCCTTCTCTTCTTTTTGTTGAGATGGAGAGGGTGGCTTTTCTTCTGATTGAGAAAGGGTTTCTAGCTTCTTAGTTTTCTTTGATGTTGATCTTGCTGACTTCATTAACTCATAAAGGGTTTTCTCTGAATCTTCTTCTTTTTCTTCCTCTGTATCAGAGAGATCAATGTGGGAGGTGGTAGTTTTCTAAGAGGATGAAGATTCAACGCCAGAGCTGATCCTTTGTGATCTTCTAGTGGCTTTTAGTTTGGAAATTTCCTTTTTGGCAAGAGATTTAGAGAGTTTGGGTTTTGATGGTTTTGAGGGTTTAGAGATTGGAATGATCTCGTCAGGAAGGATGGTATGGAGAAGAGTTTCATTGATTGGAAGTTGATCAGGGATAGAGGATTGTGGTGGATTAGGTGATTTGCAGGATTGAGGTGATAGTTTTTCTTTGATGCTTGAGGGCTTGCATGGATGCTTCCTTGTTTTATTTTCGCTCAGAGTTTCGATAGACTCTGATGTATGAGTGTCGGTCTTGAGACCTTTTTATTTTGATACCGTTTGGTGGTTTATGTTATTTATATGATGAGGATAACTATATCATGGTGATGAATCTTGTGTGGAGTGACACATGCCATGTTGGGATTTATTCTATGTTGTTGAGAACTTTATGTTGATGATTTTCCGCTACGAGTATTTTGAAAAACAGACTTATGCATGTTTTTGAGAAAAACGAAGATGTAGTATCTAAACTCTTGATTTATTTGAATTTTATTGCATGATTATTGCATTTCGGGTTTAGGGTGTTACAGAAAACATTACAAATGTCCCGAAATCATATGCAATTGCTCTAATACTCCTATGTTTTGCTGGTAAAACCTACTAAAAATGACTCAAAAACATGTTAAGAATAACATAAGATGACCTGTTAATAGGGGGATTCGAAGAATCTTAACTGTTGCTTACATTTCTGCAACCAAAACAGGTAACTTGCTCTGTTGCAAACAGATAAAAATTGCAATCTCTTATCTGTCAACTCTTTTATTTATATTTTGTTAAACGAAGTAAGTAACGCGAATTGTTTGGACGAAACAATAATTTTTGTAGATACGATACTTTACTTACACTTTATTATTTGGTAAACCATTTGGTTCACTTGCCTAATCCGACCATCAATCATTAATAAAATGCATCATTGTGCTTGTTTATGTAAAAAAAGAAGTTTGTATATTATAGTATTACACACTCTTTCTCCTTATCTAACCCCATAAAGAAACTCTAAGGGGACGCTTGTTTCACTTCTACAAATTAAATTCCAAGAATCTAAGATGGGAATAATTTATTCCCATGTTTGGTACACATGCACACAAAAAAGTTCCAAGGAATAATACATTCCCGGTAACTTTTTTTCAACCATATTACTCTCTTTTTATTCCCAGCATAAAAGGATAGGAATGATGTATTCCCGGCGGTTTACACAATTTGTTTCTCAAAAGTTCATTAATACCCTTAAATAACTGCCAACCACACCACTACCACATCTCTACACTGCCACGTTTTTTTATTTCTTGTTAAACACTTTCTTTCATATGCATAAACACTCTTCATTACTTGCTTTCATTGAATGAATTTTGATAGGGTGGTGCATTTATTTATTTTTTTACTCTCAAAGTATCAGAACAATAAAACTCATGTGCTTTTGATTTCTTAATAAAAGTAGACATAAATGAATTGATGTATGATAAACTAAAATTGCCAAACACATTAGTTTATATTGTTGTAAAATGACCAAAAATAATTTTAAAAAATGAACATACGTTTAGTCAATTTTATTAAGGGTGTTTTAATAATTACACCATTTCTTTAAAATACAATTCATGGGAATTCAAATCAACAATCAAACACTTTTGTCAAACTTTCTTAGGAATAAAATTTCCACTAATATATTCCCGGGAAAGCTAATCCTGAGGATACATTTTGATTCCCTAAAACAAACGCCCCCTAATACTCATGATGTCTTTGCAAGCCGGTCACTATTTTTTGGAAACAGTTCTCGCATAATTACTTAGATACCTCATAAATTTAACTTTGAGACCTTTTTATTCACCAAATAAGAAAATACAATTTGTAGTAATCGCCGAGGAACATTTAGTTTATGTGTAAAAACATAGATAATTAAAAATAAAAGCTGTATACTTCATTCGTCCCTTATTAAATGACCTAGTTGGCTCTGACAAACATACCAATGTATATTTATTTTATCTTTAATATCTTTAATTATCTATTTAAAAAAAATTATGAAAATTTAATATTTTAAAAATATTCATCAAGACGAAACCAACAACATCTTATATGATATTATTTATCTTTGTATATTAGTATAAAAATACAGTCAAAGAATGTCAGGTTAAAAATGTACATTGTCAAACAGATCATTTAATAAGAGACAGAGGGAGTATATGGCAAAAACAAAATAGGTAATTATAACAAGAAGTTCACTAAAACATGGAAAAGAAATATACATTGAGAGTTGAAATAAAAAAGACGAAAATTCCCTTTACTTTGTTGCAGCTACTTTTTCTCCACCAATAAGCATGTTATGGATGTTCCGTAGACAAATATTACTAATTCATATTAGATAATAACCAAATTCTTTCATACAATTCGATTTCTTTCGTACATTTGCGTACATAATGTTGCCATCATTGTTATTAGTTTAAGAATAGAAATCATAACTCTTGGCATTAAGGATGATTGACCTCAATCCTCCAATAGGTGATAAAAGCATCAAACATAAGCCAAGCACAATGCAAACCTATATAATCAATGAAAAAAAGATTAAACCAGGTTCTTATTAAAAAAGAAAATAAAATAAGTATTAAAAAAATACCATTTAATGAAGAATATTTAAAATGAAAATAAAACTTACATAGTTACACCACCAAGACAAGCTGAATCTCCTTGGTTTGTAGATTGCAAGCCACATTATGCATGGTAGCTGAAAATTTAAATGAACCATTAATTGAAGTTGTTTTTATCATAAGAACTCATACTAGATCAAAATTCACTAATGTTGTTAGCTTACAAAGTATGTTGTAGGAGCAAAAGCAAATCCACCAAAAAATCCTAGTAGACCACCGAAAAACGGAAAAGTAATAGCAATGAACATTGTGAACGCTGGAATCATAAAGAATTATATGTCAATTCATATTGGAGATTAAAAAAAATGAAATGAACTAAAAGTAATAATATCAACTTTTTTTTAAAAAAAATGCATATACTTACCCACATACACATTTCGTACAATAAAACGCAACATTGTGGTAGGCTTGAAATTCAACTTCTTTACCATCACTGTTTCAATCATGTCAAATACTGGCATTGCATAGATCTACATTTACAAAAGAGAGTCAATCTTGGTAAAATATCAAGGGTCAATTAAAATAGAAAGTTTTTGAACATTGAAATTGAGTTTCACCTGGTAGCTTCCAATAACATGGATAACAACAAACATGTTTGCCATTGCAATAAGCCAGTTTGGTTTCTCTAAAGTCATGAGAATGTTGTCATCAACACTATTTCCAAACATCCAATAACCAATGAGAGCAACTGGAAAGTAGCACAAAGCAACAACTATATAGGCTACAATCACTCCTCTCCACATAGGACCCTTAGATGGTTTTTCCGGTGTAGATGGAATTGTTGCTTGGATTTCTAACACCACGTTGTGTCCGGCATAAGCAAAAGCCACATCTCCAAGGGCATTGAAGAAACCAAAGACAGTTCCTGGGGTAGTCGTAGCTTTGTAACCATAATCAACATTTTCTATAACACCTTTATGAGCAGAAGCTGCCCAAGCAATTGTAGAGTAACTGCGGAGAAACATCATTGTCAAATTTAACATGTGAAAATTATGTTTTCTCAGGTATTTATCACCATTCAAACATGAATTTTGTTACATGTCTAATGATTAATGAAATGAAGATTAAGAAATGAATGGTACCTTAACGACATGACAGCGGCGGCTAAAGAGACACCAGAAATAGAGTTCAAGTTAGGGAGGTGAGATAAGACAAAGTGAACGGAGGCAAAAATCATTATAAAGTAAGTCAATTTGATTTTTTTGCAGTCGGAACACACAGTATCATGAAACTTCTGCAAAGATTTTCCACCAGTTACCATGTAGACAATGTTAACGCCAACTTCAACAATAAGTTGTTGTGGCACAACAATATAGAGACCCAACTTTTCACCAAAAGCATATTGACCAAGTTCATGATATCTATCAAAACGTTTTCCGGGTACCATTTCATGCATCTCAACCATTTGCCATAACGTGTATAATGTGATGAACCATGAGAGGACTAATACTGTTACTCCAGGACCCCTGAAAATACATTGTAAATTCCAACTCAACAAATACACAATTGTTAAATTTCTGCTTAATCAACCCACTTGAGTTGGTCTGGTGATATTGACTTTGGACCTGGGAGTGTGCTCCTCCTCAAGGCCTCAGGTTCAATTCCCTCTGGTGCCAATTTAAGTGGGCAAATTTAGCTTCTTCAAAAAAAAAAATTCTGCTTAATCTTTGTAAAATAAAAGTAGAAAATGAAACTAAAAATATACCATCCAAGTTGGGCCATGGCATAAGGGAGACTAAGAACACCAGCTCCAACCATGGCAGTAACATTGTGGAATGCAGAATACCACCATTTTGCATTTCTTGACGAACTAATTGGAAGCCAGTCATCAATTGCTTTTTGCCTCTTTAATTTTTCATCAATCTGTTTCAATAAATAAAATCAGTGAGCCCAAAAATAAAAAATCAAAACGAATTTTTTTCCAAATGAATTTTTTGTCCTTTTCTATTGGTTTAATAGCAGTTTTGTCCCCCTAAGTAGCAGGAAGTTGCGATTTTGAACCACTAACGAAATAAAATACAATCCAACCCCTTAAGTACCACCCCATTTGTAGTTTTGGCCCCAGGTCAATTTTGACCAAGTCAATGCTGACGTGGACGCCACAGTGTAATTTTTTATTTTTTTTAATTATTAAAAAAGATAAAAATTTAAAAAATTACACAGGTGGCGCCACATCAGCATTGACTTGGTCAAAATTGATCTGACTGCAAAAGGGACAGTACTTAAGGGGCTGAATTGTATTTTACTTTGTTTGGGCCCAAAATCGCAACTTTAACTATTAAGTTTTTTTTTATTTGATAGGCACTAAAGGCGTTTTTGAGTAGCTGCTTCTTGCATAAAAAAAATAAAAATAAAATAGAGTAGTTGCTTCTAATAGCTCCCAAACTTCATGGAAAGTGATAACAAAAGTTGTAGTTGCATACCTAGTGCATGTCTTTATCTTAGCCTGACTTTTCTGTATCGCTCGAGTTTGATTAAGTACAACTGCGAATTTTTTTTGTTTTAACTAGAGGATATATATCCTAAAAAAAAACTTATATGTACTTTTTTTGGGCCAAATAGTCTAGCGGGTAGATTCACACACATTATGTGTATGGAGAAGTGAGAAATCTGAGGTTCGAACTTGACTCTTGCACAAATTATCCCTGATAGTCACCAACTGAACTACACTTACGAAACCACTTATATGTACTTTAACATGCTCAGAATACAAATTTGAAAAAGTTTAACAACACATTTTTTATTGGCTAAAATTTATATGGTATTGTCAAATTTATGGGATCAACCCAATACATATTCAGACCTAAGACGGATTTTAAAGTGAGACCTATTTTATTTTAGTTTTTGATAAAAGAGGTCTATTAATTTTAATAGTAATATTTTATAAAAATTAATACATTTTTATATAAATATTATTAAGATTTTTTTGGATGTTTTTTTTATAGAATCAAGTATCTAAATTGGTGTATAATTTCTCTTAAAAAATTTAATTTCATAAATTTCTTTAAATAATTCATCAATAATAATCTATCTATAGAACTATAGATGCCCAGTCTTAACCATGTGCTTGAGAGGGGATGGGAACTAAGGGAACCGGAGTATCCGTAAATACTTCTATATTCTATTTTTTGAAGAATATTATTATGCATAAATATAGATCTGTGGTATTTAACTAGAAAACATCCAAATATAATTCAAACAAAAGGTTAAATAGATGGCACGTTACATTGACACAAACACACTCCGTCCAACCAAAATTATAAGTTACTTTGTGAAAAAAAATTCTCAAATTACAAGTCATTTTATAATAACAATAAAATATTAATGTTATTTTTCTTATTATACCTTTAACTATTTATTACTCTGTTTTCTTTTAATTTTTTAATTACATTTTTCATTACGTGTGAATTAAACGTCCTATAATTTAAGACAAAGGGAGTATGTTCTAGTTTTGGATCATTATTATATTTATGAAAAGTATGAAATTAAATGTGTCTAATTAATGGTAACTATTAGTATATTATTATAATTATTATTAGGTAAATAATAATTATTTTTGTTACGTCATTTCAGGTCAACCAAGGATAAGAGGAGGGCATCACGTGCCATTGGTTTTCTTTATCATTAAATTTAATCTAGTTAGGCTAACCCTGGTTAATTTAATGGTGATGATAGTTAAACAACTCATTCACTTCATCTACAATTTAGGTGAATCTCACATTCTCACCTTCAAGGCACAAAACAAAGAGAAAGAGAGGATAAATCTACATATAGAGAAGGGTGTGGATTGAGTAAATGAGATGTCTACCATCTTTTATTTTAATTTAATTTATTTTTATCGATGAAGTCGTGGTTAATTACTTTATTTACAATTTACTTCATCCATCTCAAATTATAAGTTGTTTATATCCCATTTTTGATTGTTCAAAAAAAATAATTACAAGTTGTTTTGTACATTTCATACGTATTAAAAAAAATTATTTTTTTGAAACAAAAAAAAATCATTAAATTATTTAATAAAAATAATTAATTTTGTATAAAAAAAAGTTATTATGAATTGTTTTATAAAATTATCTTTAATAAATGATATGAGAAAAATAAATAAAAAAATATACAATTAAAACTATAATAAAAAAATTAATATTAATATTAATATTTTATTGTTAGTGGAAAACGATATATAATTTAGAGAGATGAGTACAAATTTAGACAAGCATGGGTGACACAAATCTAACGGGTATGTGCGTGTCTTTCAAGTTTCCATTTAAAGCCCTATCACGGGTCTCTCGTAGATTCATGAAAAGTTCTATTTTCCCAACCACTTCGGAGGTTAAAGAAACAGACTCCTATATCCTTTGCAAAACAGAAGAAAAATAATTAAAGAAAGAAGTTGTCTTGTTTATTACTATTTTATTTTTTTCCATGTAAATTGTACATATGCAGATTTGAAGAAATCAAAACAGAGCATATGAAACACAAATGCAAATAAAAAAACTAACATGGATTTAAAAATTGTTGGAAAGTAAACAAAAAAAAATCATATCTTTTTCAATAAGGAAAAAATAGAGAGAGAGGACAGAGACACTTACATCTGTGGGTGTGGGTGCTTGAGTTCCCATAGTAACTTGAGAAAGAGAATTGGTATGAAAAATAAGGCTCTTTGAGCTTTGTGAAACGCAAAACTGTCTCTGTTTAGTGTGGAATTTGGCCTTGCTGTTATATCACCACTAGTCTACTTATATATAGTACTTAACAAGTCAAATGTCAACGTATTTATCATTACATGAGAGAGAGAGAGAATAGGAGAACTATTGAACAATGGTAGAAGACTTTTTTTTACCTTAAAAAAACTTATTTTTTTAAATATAAAAAGAAATATTTTAATTATTAGGGAAATCCATTGTATTACAATTTACAATAATAGGAAAATTCTCTTTAAAAATATAGGAAAATTCTCAAACAACACATAATTGGGTTTGGTGAGAGCTAATCTAGTAATCTAGTCAAATACTACTAATAGACAATCCAATTTTAAGATTTTTAACATGTTGAACAAAGATTTTTCTAGATCTGATTTAAAGTCAAGAGGCTTTCCTTTATCTTTTTTCTTCTTCTCAATTTCTTTTCCATCTTTCTTTGATCTTCACTTACTTATCTCGTTTCATCTATTTCGATGAATCATAAACTTTTTTGTGTGAATCGATTCGTAAAAGTACCACGAACCGGTATGTAAGTACCAATTCAAGGTATGTAGAATGTAAGAGAATTATATGACTACCTTAATAATTGTTGAGGTGTTGCTTGTCTTTAAATGGCCAAACTAGTCTTTGGAATCAATGAGGATCAAGAGAATGGAAATGATGGAGAAATTTTAATTGTCTTCATCATTGCCACAATTTTTCTTCTAAAACATCATTGAATTCAGACATTTATTAGGTTGATTCCACTACAATCATGTTGTTGTTTTTCACAAGCACCATCCCATCCTCATTTCCCTTATTCAAATAAGGTTGCATCGCACATAACTGTTAAAAGGTGAACCTGACACATCTGACTTATCTCGATAGTGGTGATGATTGGCCTTCAAGTGTTGAACCGTCGTCAATAGTAACCTTATTCTCCAATGGATGGGAGTGTGTATGCATGCACACACTCAGACAGTCAAGTCAGTAATCGTCATGCGTGATAGAGGTAGGTATCTAGGATAAAAAGTGAGTGTAGTTGGAGCAATACCATGAGATAGTATTTATATAGTAGGCTTAGAGTTTTGTCTCTTGAACTGTTACCAAGATAACTATCTCTAGGGACACTCGAAACAGTCCAGATCCTACCATGTGGCCTTGATACATTGGTATTTAGTGTGTGTTCAATATATGGTCCATCTGCATATAAGTTTTGAAGGGTATACGAATACATCCAAATTTTGGCCGTTGGTCCAATCTAAAATAAGAGGTAATCATCTCTCTCATAAACTCACTCATTGTTCTGATTATTTGGTATCTGTTTTGGACTGGGCTAAGGCCCATTCTGACTAGGCTCGAGTCTAATCCAAGATATGAGAGTAGGCAACACCATACGATAAACACACCTTAAATCCCGTTGAATAATGTTTCAGACCAATAGATCCTTACCGTCTAGTTCAGATCCTATGATAGAGGACCACATAGATGGTCACATCTGTCCCTCAAGGACAACTGTCAGGTGAAGACTTGACATCAAAAACCCTACTTATCCACTATATATACCCATTCTTAGCATTGGGTAAGGTAACACATTTCTTACCCTCTTTTAGCTGCACTTTCTCCTAAACCCCACATTGGCTTGGGCATCAGAGCATGTGCAGGTACACCATCCCCCCTCTGGTGGAGAAGGACTCAAGGCGGCCCACTGATGAAATGTCATCTTACGTTATTTTTAACATATTTTTCTATAATTTTAGTAGCAATTTGAGTCAATAAGAGTAGTTTTAAAGAAGTTTCATATCGAGTCATGCAATTCTAGTTCTTCCCTAAACCAAACAATTCATGTGTTTTTGTAGTATTTTATTGAAAAATCATGTAATTCAACAAAACAAGACACCTCATGAAGAAATGGAAGACGCATAACGAAGATTCATGATTCTTTTTCTTATCCGTAAGACTATTAGAGAAAGACTCGTTGATTCATATACTATCTCTCTCTACTGTTGGACTAGGCCAAACTAAATTTGTCTCTGTAGTAACGGATTATTGCGTTGACTTTGAAAGATGAAATGAAGTATGCAAGAGCAAGTGGGTATGAATTGTAGGAAATTTGTCGAATATAGGTCTTGATTGGTGGCTAATAAATAAGTTGGTCGCAAGTGTATTGGATTCGAGTTTTCAACTTTCAGCGTATCAACCCATGTTTAGATTATGTTAGTTGTTTGTTAAAGTCTTCAAGTGAGCTGGAGTTTTTAATTGCGGAAGTATACCCCTTTGGCAACTAGATATTATTATTCACATGATTCGCTGTTTCTTCTGAACTTCGAAATTAAATTAAAGTGGCGTGTTATATGTCACGAAATCCTTCTTTTCAGGGACGAGGTTTATGATTTTCACATTGGGGGTATTCGAATGTGGCCGCATAATCAAGAAAAGGAATTTCAACGCCTCTGTTATGCGGAAGACAAAATAAAACCTAAAATGAATACAAAAGAAATTTAAAAACCAAAACGACCACGACGTTCTTCATAACTGACATGTCTTTCCATAAACCGTGGTAACTTTAAGTGTATTTTGAAGGTCGTCCTATATATCCATAAAGTGTCGTCCAACTTGACAACCCAATTCTTCTGTGAAGTGTGAAGTGTAACAGTCTATTTTTCGTTAGGATTATTTTATTTATTTATTATGTGTTTAATTGCTTTTTTGTGTGTTTGACTTGATATTAGTGGATTTTTAGGCGAAAAGTGTAACTGTCCATTTTTAGATAGAATTGATTTAATTATTTATTATATGTATTTATGAGTGTTTATATGTGCTTATTTGCTAATGTGTGTGTTTGAATTTTAGCCTATAAGAGTATTTTGGTCATTTTCAAGGCTAAGGGGTATTTTGGTTATTTGGCGAGTAAGAGTAAATTAGTAATTTTATTGGAAAGGTTATTTTTAGTACTTTGGCGAGAATAATTATTTTTATTAAGTTACCAGTGAGTTGAGGTAATTATTTCGAGATGGTAATTATTCGATGTTTTAGCGAATTAATGAGTAGTAACTTTTTATATATTGGGAGGGTAGTATATATACTTAACTCATGAAAGGAAATTAGGGTTAAAGCATTTCATTCTCATAACAAAGGGAGGCTAGAGAGAGAAAGTATGAAGAATATGTTGGTGTAAGCCCTAGAGGGCAATAGTTTATGTTGAACTTATCTTATGTATCATGACTTTTATTATAGAATAAATATATGGCAATCTTTATTATATTTATAGTAATGTTAATAAAGTCCTTATAATAGATAGTTCATGTAATAATATATTAAGTGTGACTTGATCATGAGATTACATTATCATAAAGAACGCTATTCTTAAATATATCCGTAGTCGAGCTTTAATATGAAGAAGGATAATAATAAAGCGTCGAGACTATTATATATGTAGACTGATGACCGTATCTCATGGGTTATAGATATGAGATATTAAGTCTATACATAGGTATAAATATTAGGAGTAATATTTATACTGGATTGACCCACTGTGAGAATACTACATAGTATGTTATGAAATTGTCATAAGATATTCTCACAATGA
>Ga0228711_1009649_pt1 | contig 13005 bp, 3 predicted proteins | sample MedpolnodulmetaG_2_FD_177996 | JGI IMG/M metagenome (GOLD analysis project Ga0228711, IMG submission 177996) | Root nodule microbial communities from Medicago polymorpha collected in Santa Monica, California, United States - brown nodules | ecosystem: Host-associated > Plants > Roots > Nodule...
CTCTGAACTCACTCAGACTCTGAACTACTTCAGACTCTGAACCTGATGACAGTTATCTAGAACGTAAAAGAAGAAGTTTCCAAAAACACAATTCAACCCCCCCTTCTTGTGGTTTTTCTCACCTTCATTCTCCAATTCAAATGAGAAAGCTCTTCGATTCCTGCAAAGTTAAAGGTCAAACAAATGTTGACCATATTAAATGAGCCTGTTAAATTCACAGGCTAACACTGTTACACTGTTATGTGCTAAGACAACAGAACCAAGGCTCCTGATACCAACTGAAGGTGAGAAAAACACAAGAAGGGGGGTTGAATTGTGTTAGATTTTTCTTTTTTTTAAAACTAAGTCCAGTTTTAAGAGTCTGGTAGAGTTCAGAGTCTTGAACAAAGTTTAGAGTCTTATGCAACAGATAATGTAAAGAGATAGAGAGAAGAGAAAGACACAAAACAATTATACAGGTTCATTCCACAATCCGGAAGTAATCATGTCCCCCTTCTACTTCCAAGGAGAATTTACTAAAGTCAATATCTGATTACAATTGCTCAAGCACAAAAGCAAGAGACTTCAAAATACTCAAGCACAAAACCAAGAGGTTTCCTATGCTCAAGCACAAACGCAAGAGTCCTCCTATGCTCAAGCACAAAATCAAGAGTATTCCTATGTTGAAGCACAAAAGCAAGAGACTTCTAAATAGACACAATTCCACAGAAATATGTTTGAGGTTGAACACTTGATATACAATCAGTGTTGTTCACAATAAAAATCAGATACAGACTCATAAGACTCTAGAATTTCGAAGTTATGAAAGTTGTTAAGAAATTCTAAGTGAACTTTGATGTGAAAACAATTTCAGCAGAGTTTTGGCACTTGTAAAATTGTTGTGAGTCTCTTACAATCTTCTAGTCTTCACTCCTTTATATAGAGGTGTGAAAGATACGTTGAGGATTGCCAGCACATCAAAAAGAGTCGTTGTTAAAGCTTGTTAATCACCATTGATTTGGTTATTGTCCTATGAAGGAACAATTTCAAATTCATTCCATGAATAGAGAACAACCAGCATAGTCACAGTTGTTATCTTGTACTACTGCAGACATGAGGAGTAGAGTAGTGGAGTAGTGGTTGTACAACGAGTATAAGCATGAAAATAAAGTCTTTGATTCTTGAAATGGGAAACGGTATAATATGTATATTTATATAAATATCACGAACAAAACAATTTATTAAAATAAAGTTTATCTTGTTACAAGTGAAGCTAATTTTGCAGAGTTAAAGATAAATGTTGTTAATGATAACTTTAGTTGGATGATAGTGAATCATATCCCTAAATTTGATGCATAAGATCTTAATTTTATTCTTTCAAATGATGAACTTTTTATTGTTGATTTTATTTCTGAGAAGATATGAATATTTGAATGATGAATTTTGTTGCAATGAAGTGGATAAATGTGGATGACTTAGGAGATAAAGTTCTATTCTTATGATGTAAAGGTCACTCTATTATGAAGAAACTAGGAAAATGGGGATATTTAAGCAAGTTTATGTATTATCTTGAGACTTTACCTGCTAGGTGTTGCATATATTCAAAGGAGACTAAATCAATCCAGATTCTCCCATTTATGGTTGAAAACCACGCATAACGACTAAAAACCTTAGCCTTCTGAGTTTATCTTTGATGGAACTATGGGCATGGTGTAAGTATTTCTTGTCTAAATAGGAAAATGTTCTGAGAACTTTTATGTTTATTGATTTTTTACTTACCTTTAATAATTTTTTCTGTTTTCTCTTTGTTATAATAGTATTTACCTTGTTTAAAGTGGTGTCAAATTTTCTTACTATATCTACGAATCTAAGGAGTTATATTTACAATCAAAATGTAATATTTGTTGCAAAATAAAAAAGAAATAAGAAAAATATAAAGTGGGTTGTAGCTAAGGAAAATGCATGCAACAAAAAGTGCACACCATAACAACATATAGAGAAGTGCTATAAACAACCAACTTCTCAGTCCCAAAAGCGTCACGAAGCATGTTTGCACTTTTAAATAAGAGAAATGATATTTGTACAACCATTTTCTAACAACTTTTTGACAACTTTCTCTCTCATATTCACATTATCTTCTTATTCTCTCTCTTCGTTTTTCTCTCTCTCTATTATTTTTGACCAATCAAATGAAAGAAAATCAAAGTTGTCATAGAAGTTGTACCAAAGAGTTGTACATATATCACTACTCTTTAAATAAAATGACAAAACAAGTTTTTTTTTGCTTCATGAAATTTTTTCGTCTTATATTAATCATTAATCTAACAGATATTAGGCAGCGGATGAGCGTGTGTCTATGAATTAATATTAAATGAGAAATGTTAACGAGTGTCTCCGGTGTACTCTTTAAGCATTTTAATTAGCAAGTTTTTAATGAAAAATTGTGTATTAAATGCACTAAAAATTGTAATAGTTGACTTTTTAAAATAATAATTACTAAATATGGAATGCATAAAGAGTGCCCCGAGGGCACTCGTTAACAAGATTCATATTAAATTAATCAACATTTTAGGAGTATCTTTTGTCGTTTTACTTCAACACAAGGTCTAGGAGTTAGTTTCCTTATTGCAAACTATCACACAGTGTTAACATTATTGTGCATATGGTATTTATACATGAAAGGAGTCTTAAGAAGGAGTCTTAGATAATATTAATGTTATGAAGAAACGTTCATTTCATTGTTTGAGTTTGAAAATGTTCCATTACTTATTGGACAAAAACTTTCCTAGAGTTAAGGCAATGAAATGTGAGTCCCCTATGTCGTTAATTATGTTTGTTTTCAACGCACAATCTTTTGGTATTCTCTATGAAAAAATTCTTTATATAACCTCCTATGAAATTCCACTTTTCATCGAAAACACCTAACCTTCATCGTTCCACGGCGTCCTCTTCGGCTCAACCAGTTCCTATCATCCAACAAGGTCAACAAAATTTGGTTCTGACTCCAAAGGCCCTGAATAAAGATGAACGTCCTTTGGTTATGGGTTTCTTCTCTCTGTGACCCTTCAAGATTGGAAGCACATTCTCTCAAAAAAAAAGAAAGATTGGAAGCACTTCTTCATCAACAAGGGAAGTTCTACTAAGTCACAATTGCTCTACTCTACAGCATTCTTACTATCCTTAGTGTCTGCCTCTGTCGACAAAACATTTGTTAGAAGTTTCATTTTATATATAGTGGTGGGGAACAGTAATAAGCTCATGATATTCAAAAAGAGTAGGCTTTGAGGACTTTGGTTTAAGGAATGAACTCAAGCTTTGGAGATTTCAAATCTATCTGTATGGGATGATTGATGAATGTTAAAAGTCAAGATGCAAAGTTGCTCAGTTCCTTACCAAACCCTTTAAGAACCTTTATACTCCCTCCGATCCTTTATACAAGAAACAAAATACATAAATCACATAGATCAAGGAAACACTTTGAAACTAGTTATTTGCATTTAATAATCATATAAATTTATATTTATTCCATTAGTGCCTCTGTATTAATTGTCTTGATTACACAACTTATTTACTTTTAATATTCTTTTTCATAATAAATAAGGACACTATTGAAATTGATCATCCCAATGTATTTGAAAATTGGTCAAAATTTCCTATAAAAAAGACTAAAAAATTTAATACTTTTGTTTCTTCTAAAAAGGATCGAAGGCAGTGTTATTTTCTAGATATCTTTATTTTGAATTCAAACCTAGGTTATTTTGTATTTTTTATGTGTTTTCTCTATTTTTACTTGGACAATATTTGGATGAAATTGTGGTTGGTGACATTGATCACATTGACCAACCACAATGTCACAAGTGTACAAAGAAACAAAAAAAATATTATAAAAAAGAAAGAAGAAAGACACCTGTGACATTGTGGTAGGTCAATGTCACACAAGTGCTACCTTTAGTGCTCTTGTTTTTAAATTTCTTTTCATTAATAAATTATGTTTTTATTTATGACAAAAGGGGGAGTAAGTATAATAGCTGCATTTTTATATCGTTGAAGTTAATATCTAGAGTTAAAGCAAAAACATGTATATACTAGCATTCTTTTACTCTCTTGAATTAAATTTTTGTCCTTTAAAATTATGGCTTAATTTAGGAAGAGCTTACAAACCTTACTCTATGATTAAGTCAAGTATCTACTTTTAAGAAAAGTTGTTCATAAAAAATGATGGTGTTTGTCATCTTAAAAAAAGGAGATATTGTAAGATTAAAATTGGTTAAAGAACATAAGCCTAATGATAACAAAAGCATGTATGAGAATAATTAAGATACTCTATTGTGCAATTAAGTATGCATAAATTCTATGTAAATGAAGTTCTGCCTCTGAACCAAGATAACACTTTGGTATATTGGTCAGTGCTCTGGACCTTAAACTGAAGTTCAATGTCATAGATTAAAGACAAGGAGTATAAAGATCAAGATAAAGCTCTCTGGCAGTAAACGCCCTATGGTTCAAGCCTTTGGAGATGAGATCCTTTATACCAAGCGTTGACTCAAGTACACATCATTGATGCATGCAACAACTCTTTGTTGAGAAAGGAAACTTTTTTATTACTTATACAATTAAGTAAAATTGAGTAAGAGCATCATGATTAGGATTATAGTGCATCATTACTTAGGTTTTAAGAGATGAAAACTTGTTTTTTGCCGATTTATCTTGGAAAGCAAGCAAAACAACATTTCTGGCCGCAGCCATGTGCGGGACGCATGGAGTGACACACAAGGGCATATGAGGCAGCCTTGGATGCTTACTCGTGCGCAGGGGCGCATGTAACATGCGCACTTGGGCATAAGGTTGTTCGAATTTTGCAGTTTTCGTCCCTTTTTCAAGCTTTCATTTGTCTTAAATGCCTTGGAACTTAGGTAGAATTTTTCCCAACTTGCATTGTCTTCAAAAACCTTATAAGAACCATTGATCTTCATTCTTCATATATTTGATCCTTCATGTGATGTCTTGTTTTGCAGATTTACATGATTTCTCACTAGAAAGACTCAAAACACCTATGGATTGCATGATATAGGATACAAGTAAATTACTACAAGTGAAATGAAAAAAATACAAAATGTTATGCAAACCATTGACAACTCCTATAAATGACCTCTTATTTGCCTTCAAATGCAAATAAAATAACTAAAAACATAGCCTAAAATATCATATGATGTTCCGATATCAGTTTTCAAAAAATGAAATAATGTGGAAAAGTCTTATGTGTGTGCGTGTGTGTATTGTAACATCTCTAACTACTTTAAGCATTTTTGACTGATCCAAGAAACAAACACGAGTTTTTTTAACGTGTTTTGTCCTCACTCGCACACGCTTTTCGGGAAATAAAATAAAAGGTCATCCATCCCAAAAAAAAAATTCAAGTCAAACACGCCTAACTGTGGAGTTCTTAGTGAATGAGCTACCAAGAAGAAGATGCATCTTATTGGTATAGGTAGTGCAAAAAGATTATTATAAGCCTTCCTTCAGCCATCTAGTCTCAGACATGCAAGACCTTATGATCCCTATTTTGATGTAAGTTCGGTTCGCATAGAAGATGTTAAAAGCCGCTTATTGTCATGCCTTCTGCACCAAAGACCACTCTCCATCCTCGTCAGTCTCAGACATTACATGCCACTACACATATTGTTGGGTATTTGTATTGGCTGCATTGTTGTTAAAACAAATATCCTTGTATGTGTTGTTGGAACCAATGTTCCAACATGTGGTTAGGCATCTCTGTAAGATGTTGGACACAATGTTCCAACATCCTGACACGGTTCAGTGTGCCTGGGTTCATGCCTATTTGTATGCGCACCCTTTATTGTTTAAGGAAACAATATTTCCTTATCTTATTGACCAAGCAACACACATATCTTTATAGAATCAGCTGTGGAATATTCCTAAAATAGTATTTATATTTTAGGAAATATTTGTTATTGGTTAGGACGATCCTAAAGATGTTTTGACATTTTAGGACTTTCCATATTTGTTTCTGATTTCTGTTTTGCAGATTAGCTGAATCGATCTGCTTTGTGTTGAAGCCCAACAAGAATATTTAGCCCAAGCTGCTTCAGTATATAAGTGAGACTTCAAGACCTAATTGATCATTCAAGCCGTCATTCTAAAAAGTTTAGAATTTTAGGGTTTTGAGTCTACATTTGCTCTACTCTTGTATCATGTTTATGCAAGTTTATAACCTTTATTGTGAGCCTTTCTTGTATCGTTTGTGGTACATGTTTAGGATTGTGTGTTGAGTTTGATACTCTTGTGTACTACACCGAAGTTGTGAAACAAGGTGTTAGTTGTGTGTTTGAAGGTAACTTCACCGTTTGTGTTTAGGTCTGATAGGTCACAGGGGTTGTGACTGACCATAGGATAGTGAGATGGGATCTCAGATCTAGGAGTTCCTAGGTTGAAGTCTAGACGGGTAGGTCCTAGGTCATAAAGTGTAAACGAGGAATTTGCTGAGAGCTTTTGAATAAGGACTACACTAGTGGATTTCCTTCCTGGCTTGGTAGCCCTCAGAGTAGGTGTGTTTGTCACCGAACTGGGTCAACAAACTCACTGTGTTTTTTACTTTCTTGTCATTTATTTTCTTGTTTTTATTTTTGCTTATTACGTGATGTTGGAACATTGAACGGAACATTATAAAAGTTGAAACATCATACAGAACATATTAAAACAAATGTGCTAGAATTTCACATATATATCTACAATATTGCAGTATAAAGAAAGTGCGACATTAATTTTAAGATATACAATATTGCGGTGTAAAGAAAGTGCAGCATTAATTTTAGTATGATAATTCACTTCATATTATGCTCAAGTTTTCATCTTTTACAGAGGTTCATAATATGAAATATACTACTCGGAAAAAAGACCAACATTTTTAAGGAATTTACACGAATCCATACTCATTTCTTAAGGTATTTCTACAATACCAAAACTTCCTTGAAATCTATTTTCTTTGGTCAAAACTTCCTTGAAAGTTTATTGTTTAAAAATTAACATGCACAAACTGAATAAATTTATTTGAGAAAATAAGTTTGTTAATTGAAATGTAAATAAAATGTATGTCATCAAACACTAATAGAAATCAGCGAATATTTCCACGGAAAAATATCCGCAGGAAATCCTGGGAATTTTGCTGCGGATTATTTTACTAGTGGGTGATTTCCTGCGGATCATGTTTTCGTAGGAAAATTCTAGAGTAATATCATTTATTTCCTCGGGAACTTCCTGCGAACGAAATATTTATTTTTTTTAATATTTTCTGTGGATTTACATGTGGACATTTTCATAGGAAGCAGCTATCCATACGTATATTTCATAATGGTATGAGCATGATTTTGAATAGGGGCGGATTTACCACCCAGCTAGCCTGGGCACACACCCGGGCTCAACCCATATTTTCTTTGTATCGCTGCAGGAAATTTACAAGAAATTTGATTTATAGTGACAACCGAAATCCGTCATTATAGGGCAAATTTCCGTAGCTAAATTTATGTGTCATTGCCAAATGGTTGTCATTGCATGTTTTCACCTCTATCTACAGATAAAACGTAGGTAATTAATTCTAAGGAGACCATTTTAAAAATATTATGGGCTTCGACCTACGATTGCGGTTGTGACTTAAATTTATCATTGTTTTATTTTATTTTTTATATTTTCTATTCTACTATAAATTCTAAAAATGAATAATTCTAAAAATTACCACTAAAATTAGTTTAATCAATATAATAAAATATTATAATCAATATCATTGGAATTTGAAATTGATTACTATAATCAATTTTTAGAATAAATTCTTGAAGTGACTTAACTAGAATAATTATCCCTAACTATGAACTATTATACCATTCATCCAAACCAATACTCAATACTCACAAAAACCAAAATCTATATATACTTCATTGCTGATTTAATTTATGGTAACAAAATTTGAATCACTATTCATAATAGCTTATTAGACAAAATGACATAATATCAAGTTACAACTTACACTTATTTCATACCTAAAAAAACTTACAATCACTTCTACAACAGGGCATAATAAATCATATTTTAACTTATAATTTGTGGATCTTCAAAATAGCGGGTGCACCAAAGCTCTTACCAACATTAACAAAAGTTGGAAGTCCAATAGTTATAGCCCTGTCAATAAGCTGTTAAAATAATCTTATAAGCCCGTGAGAAATAATTGTTACCAACAAGATTTACGATGTGTGGTTCAATGACTTGATGATATGTTACACCGAACGGGAGATATTCAAGTCACTTGATGATGTTGCTATTATTTGAACATACACTGCAAAGAGGTCTCGGAAATGGCATTTACCTCCTAATTTTATTTAGCATACTATTGGCAGGTTATATTTCATCTCTCTTATTTCAAATTGTACTTTTATCGACAAAATGACGAGCCTCTTTTATTTTGATTTATGACTATTTATATATTATGTCACATGTGAATTTGCGGTCAGAATTTTGCCAGGCTCGATAAAATTCCTGGCTCCGCCACTGATTTTGAACTTTTTTGTATAATGAAAAAAATTACTTATAGACCATATTTTATAATTTTAATTTTTTAATTTTAATTTGTATACACGGATGGTGTAAAAAATTTATTCAATAGCTTTATGATGTCACTTTTTCAAATGAGTTCCTAAAATATTACTGCAAATACCTATTTGACATGAACCTATTTGACATGATTTGATCCGATCAAATTAATGAAAAAAACTGAGGTTCATTTTATAAATTGCTTTTTGTATGGTTCTTAACTAAAACTCAGTGAGTATTAATTATTTTCTTGAATCCATAATTTTCTTAAGATCTCAGATTTTATTTCCTTTTAACAATAAACTTACTTGCGTTGGTCTAGATCAAAAAATTCATCATGTGGTGGAGACTGCACTCCTCACCTCAAAACCCTAACTTCTTCATCACATTCTCATCCCCGATCCACTATCATCGGTTTCTGATATGTCGTCGCCGGTCTTCGATTCGCCGGCCTCAACCGCCACACAAACATGTATCTTCTTCGTTCATTTCTCTTCTTCGATTGCGCTGTTCGTGATTTTGATGAATTTCGATTGGGATGTGATTGTATCTAGTTCGGTTAATAGAGTGTTGAGGATATAGTGACAATTGATACCGGTCATGAATATGAAGAGATTCATACTGATCTTGAGGTATTTGAATGCTACAGTACTATAAATCGAATTCAATTTTTGTAATAACAGTCATTTTTGTTATACTATGTACTTACTCGAATAGAATTGATTTATTGTGATAATATGCATTTTTTCTTCTTTTTCATTGTCATTTTCCTATGTGTTGAATGAAAACTTGTCTTTTGATGTGTTCCTATTGATTTTGATTTTGAAATTGATGTGTAAATATTGCTGCATCTCTTGAGAAATGATAACTTGACACAATATTTTGGACAAAAATACGACACCATACACTATTGTTCCCTTATACTCCTTTTATTTTTTTTTCTTTTTCTTTTTCCTTTCCCTGCAACTCAGGCACTCTCTTCTTCTCAATGGCACACACCACCATCCTGCCACCGTCTTTGCCAGCCTTCATCCCTTGCACCACCGTCTCTGCAACTCTCGCACACCCCTTCCGACCACCTTGTCGTCCACTTTTTCCATGTCTGCCATTCCGTCGATGACAACCTGTCCTCATCAGCAGATCAAATCTCTTTTCTGTCTTCTTCACAGATCCAAAGTACTCGGCCACCGTCCTTTTCAAATCTCTCTCTCCCCCTGTTCTCACTCTTCTCTGCTTCTCTCTCTCTCTTTTGTGTGTGTGGTAAGGGCGGAGGGAGGATGGGAGAAGACATCATGGTGGTGGAACGGTGAACCGGTGTGGTGGTGGAATGATGAGAAAGTTCAGAGAGAAAGAATTGGAAGAAAAACTACGAAAATACCCTCTCAATTTCTGTTGAAAACCCAATTATGCCCCTGCACTTCAATGGAAATTACAAGTTTGTCATTGGTGTCGTATTTGTGTCTAAAATTATGTGTTTAGTTATCATTTCTGTAGACATTGGTGTTGTTGATGTGGAAACAATTCCCTATGAAGGTATTACATAGATATTGGCGTTCCTATTGCGGCAATAGCCATTTGATTGTGAATTTTGATTTCATATTAACCTAATATCAATTTCCTTAATTGAGATCTTAAAACACTTAACTTGTTCACAATCAAACTTGGGAATTAGCTTCAACAAAATTCATTCATATATCATGTGTTCAAGTTCTTAATTAGTGAGATTTTTTATAAATTGTTTTGGTTTGAGATAGTTTAGTTTTATAATTTGGATTGAGTATTGATTGTTGAATTGTAAAATAAGATTCATTAATGAATTTTTCATTCATAATGGAATTCTTATTTTTATATATTGTTTTAATCTTTTTTTTTGGTCGAAAAGAGGACATTTCATTCAATGATAGTTTAAAAGCAAGTGATTACACCATGTGTAGAACACTACCCACTACTGGGGTAAAGTACAGAATTAATGCAAAATCTAACAAATACATCTCTTAAGCACATGATTTGCTCCTGACTTATACATCTAACATATCATGGTAACAAAGCCTTAGCTAAGAATGAATATCCACAAGAGGGCAGCAATAACCCATTATAGTACCACAACTTTAACAGAAAACCTAAATAAAGAACAACAAAACAAAACACCATTGGAAGGAAGCTAAGGAGAGACAACACCAAACACAAATGAAATTCTTATCATCAAGCCATGGACTAGCATCTAAATCTGCACAATCAAGCTTGGATTCCACACATCTCCTTCCAAAAACAAGCAGCCTGCACCACAAGGCTTGGACTCCACAAATCTCCCATAAAAGAGAAACCTGCAAAATTGATATTAGGCAAGAAAATCCAGCACACATCCAAACAGCAACCAAGTGGCTTTTTTAAACCAAACCAGATCCAAACAAAGGGATTAACAGATGAATCCACTAACATATTGAATTGAACTACTAGATCTAGCATAAAAACTAGAAAAGCTAGTAAAAACAACAGAAACCTAAAACAACAGCTAGATCCAGCTTTTAGATGACCAAACTGAATTGAAGAGGAGAGATTCCAGTGGAGGGAGGTATGGGTGGAGGCAAGACTATAAGAGCAACGAAAAGCACAAACATTAACTACAACAACAGTGACAGAAATGGTCCAAATATGAAAGGGAGATTACAAGAACAAAAGGATAAGAAAAACAAGGAAACATGTCTATTACATTGTTTTAATCTTATCATCGTATTCAAGCTATAAATCGAATAGTCATCATTATATTTTAAAGGTTTTCAAACTCACGCTTTTCAGCTGGAAAAGCTATTCACCCCTCTAGTTTTCTCTTTTAATCGTCATATAGACTAACATTATGTACATCTTATATTTAATGGTTCTTATTGTTTTTTTAATGAGGAGGGATCCATTGACTCCAAGAGTAACTCTTTAGAGTTACTCCAAATCTAAACCTTTAAGTTTATTTTAATCCAATTGCCTTAATTAATCATAAATTTGTATCATGTGACCAATGTTCCCTTTCCCTCATTAAAGCATTGTTTCCCCCTCTCTCATTCATTCCCGTGCAGTCAGCCGGGAAAAAAATATTAGGGTTTCGATTCAATTCCTTGATTTCAACTTTTTATCAAAACTTGTTTTCTTTTTTGGATTTTTCTACACAAAATATCATATGAATTCAAATCAAATCAATGAATTACCTTGGCTGTCACGCATATAAAAGTTTCACAAGCATGCCTATCCAGACACAAATCATGTACAACGTATGAGTTTGGCTATTGAAGCACAAATCCATGGCTCCAACCCAAACATAAGAGATGATACATATGTGTGGGGAAATTGAATTGGGTAGCGAAGCTTTTTCAATAGAGTATTAATTAAAAATGATCTTTGTGCCGTTAGATTAAAATAGAATAAAGGGATGAGATTTGGAGTTACTCTTGGAGTTAATGGATCCCTCTTCTTTTTTAATATATTTCTTGTCTTCTTATAAAAAATATACTTATAAAAATATTCTTCTTATATTATTATAAAAATAAAACCCGCATGACATTCTGGATTACTTTTCATTCTTCTGGTTAAAAAAGCACACACGTGCATACGTTGCGAAGTCCCCATGCAATCCTCATTCTGATGTGTTCGAATCGAATTTTGAGTCATTCAACTTTTGAAATTAAAAAACCTTGATGACTTTTTTTTTTTTTTTTTTTTGTTTGGGGTTTGAACTACAGACCTTACATATATTATGCATTGTTCATACCAACTGAGTTAAGCTCATGTGGACAACCTTGATGGATTTATTCTAACATTAAAAGGCTTGAGAAACTTAGAAATATGGAAAACTGGTCAAAATAAATCAAAAACGTAAAACTAATAAAAAAATATATTGTAGTTTAAACACGTTATTTAAGCATATATGCTTTTTGCCACTGGCTTTGCTAACATCTATTTTGTTTACACATAGTTCAAATTTCAGTCTTCAAGATCTTATCGTCAAGAATATGAAAGTTATCCATTGAACAAAAATATCCATTAAAATTATGATCAGTACCTTAATATTTTTTCTAATACTTTAAAAAGAAATTGTTAACGACCATACGGGATATGATTATGAATGACACCATTAGGGAGAGAGTGGGGTAGCACCTATAGTAGAAAATAAGCTTAGATGATTGGAGTTTGTAGAGAGAAGACTCGTAGATGTCATCATAACAAGAGTAGACCAAATAGTGAAAAGTCATGTCAAAAGAGGTAGAGAACGACCTAGAGAATCTATAAGAGAAACTATTAGAAAGAATTTAAAGGTCAATGAGTTAGATTTAAATATGGTATATGATAGAACACTCGCATAATTTGATCAATGCAGCCGACCCTACTTAGTGGTATAAGGGTTGGTTGTTGTTGTTGCTTTTGTAATATATATATATATGA
>Ga0228711_1009650_pt1 | contig 13005 bp, 6 predicted proteins | sample MedpolnodulmetaG_2_FD_177996 | JGI IMG/M metagenome (GOLD analysis project Ga0228711, IMG submission 177996) | Root nodule microbial communities from Medicago polymorpha collected in Santa Monica, California, United States - brown nodules | ecosystem: Host-associated > Plants > Roots > Nodule...
CTTTGTTAACACGTGTACAAGACAACACAGCATGCAAGAGGACATGTCATCACCACTAACGGAGCTTTTGGACGGAGGGACCATTTTGATGGACGCCTGTAAAATTCAGGGACTAAATAGCTATTTCGCAAAATTCAGGGACGAATTTGGCCGATGCATTAAAATTCAAGGATGAAATTGAGGTATTAGTCTTTGTATTTTTAAAGAATCATCTATAACTCCCTTGTAATCGGTTCCCCCTCGTTACAAAGCTTTGATATTTTTTGGATGCAAACAAATAGGTTCTCTCTTTCGAAGGTACGTGATTCTATTTTCCATCAAACATTCTTTTGAGATGAGATAAAGAAATCCTCAAAGTGGAAGCAGAGCTGCCCAGTGAACATTGGAGTCACTAAGGGAAGTATACGGTCCAGGACCAATTTAACAAATGTGAAATGGGATGGTTGGTCAATATGTCCCTCAAATTGCTTAATTAATATTTTTCTATCGATTTTTGTTGTGTTCAAACTTTAAACTTTGATCGGATCATAATTGATTTTTTCATAAATATAAGTAATTTTGAAGTGCATATCGAGCACTTATCAAGAATGATTGCAACCCAGATCATATCACGGTAGGTGAAAAGGATAAGAGTTCCGTCCAAGTGTGAAAAAGCGACTCATTCTACACCATAAATAATGTAGCCATTGAATTGGTCTTATGGTAGGTAAAAAGAAAACAAAAATACTAAAACTGAATCCTTTGGTTATATTTTTTGAAAAAATATCTTGAAAATTAGTAATGATATCCGATCTACATAAAAAAAAGTCACCAATAATAAAAGAAAAAGTACTTTTGCTTTGATTTTACCCGACTGAATGCCATAAGGATTTTAACAAAAATGGATTTTAATTGACAATTTTGGGCATTGATTTTTTTATCAATCAATTTATAAAGTAAAATGTAATTTATTTACCAAACTTGTTGTAATATAGACCGTTTGATTTTGATCCAACCACTTTTAATTATTAAAATACAAGACTTCTAATTATAGTAGAGAATTAATCAAATTTAAACACAAATCACTCTCACCAACTCCTTTCCTAACACAATTCAAACCTTACCCACCAACTTTTCTGAATTCTCCATTTTGCCCTTCACCAACCACGACCACCTTTTAACTAATTTCCATGTGGCTGGCTACATTCACATCACCTTAACCATAACAAGTCCTATATTACACAAGTGTAGTTCTTGTTCTTTGTCAAGAGAATAAGTGAAATCAACAACAATATTCTCTTTAAGCAAAAACAATAACAATATCTAATGACTATCCAAACAATGGAACAAGAGTTCATTTTCAAGTCTAAGCTTCCTGATATCTACATTCCCAAACACCTTCCTCTTCATTCATATTGCTTTGAAAATCTATCAAAATATGGTTCACGTCCTTGCCTCATCAATGCTCCAACTGGTGAAATCTACACCTACTATGATGTCGAACTCACTGCCCGAAGAGTCGCCTCCGGTCTCAACAAACTTGGCATCCAACAAGGGGATGTTATCATGGTTCTTCTCCCTAATTGCCCGGAATTTGTGTTCGCCTTTCTCGGTGCTTCTTTTCGCGGCGCCATAATGACTGCCGCGAATCCCTTCTTCACCTCAGCTGAGATTGCTAAACAAGCAAAAGCTTCCAATACTAAGTTGCTTGTAACACAAGCTTGTTACTATGACAAAGTTAAGGATTTGGAAAATGTGAAGCTGGTTTTCGTGGACTCTTCCCCAGAGGAGGACAATCACATGCATTTCAGTGAGCTGGTTCAGGCTGATGAGATTGAAATCGAAGAGGTAATGTTCATATTGATGCAAAAAAAATAAATAATTTGGTCTTAATTTTTTAGTATTCTATTGGTGCCAATTTGCCTAAAGTTACATATTACCTTGTCTAATATTTTTTCTTTTTTAGGGAGTCTAATAATTATTATCATATTTGAAAAGAAAAATATAGTCTAATGTAACATATTACTTCTTTTAATAATAATTTTCATTTTTCAATATTATATTAATTTTCTTCCCAATTACACCATTTAAACATACTATGTGCATTACTTTCAAAATATGATTTTCCGTTTTAAATTTATGATAATGGAAATCTAGTCAACCAATAGTTAATAAAGTTAATTTTGTAAAAAAATTATTATGTATCCTTCATCATATTTTTTATTTTTTTAATTTGTGTTAAGTGACTTAATATGACGATTTTTGTGGGAGGGTTAGTATCCTCCTTTTGGTCATAAAATTTGTCAAAAATGTACATCTTCTTTTTAAAATCATCTTTCAATCATTAAAAGAAAATAAATTAATCTCCTCCACCAGTTTATGTGACATATTATTCATAAGGTGAGTGGCAAAGTTGATTCTAACTCAATACCAACTAGTCTATGGTATAATAATTGAATAATACTATTGTATCTACTAATAATCAATATTTTACTAGAATTCTAACTAATTTCCTCTAATCCTGTAAATTCCAACAGGTAAAAGTGAACATCAACCCTGATGATGTAGTTGCATTACCATATTCATCTGGAACAACCGGTTTACCTAAAGGTGTTATGCTAACACACAAAGGGTTGGTGACAAGTATAGCACAACAAGTTGATGGAGAAAATCCAAATCTCTATTATCACAGTGAAGATGTCATACTATGTGTGCTTCCCATGTTTCATATCTACTCACTCAACTCCGTTTTGCTTTGTGGTTTGAGAGCTAAAGCTTCAATTTTGTTAATGCCAAAGTTTGACATTCATGCATTTTTTGGCCTTGTTACTAAATACAAAGTTACCATTGCTCCTGTTGTGCCACCAATTGTTTTGGCTATTGCTAAGTCACCTGAACTTGATAACTATGACCTTTCATCCATTAGGGTCTTGAAATCTGGTGGGGCCCCACTTGGTAAAGAACTTGAGGATACTGTTAGGGCTAAATTTCCCCAAGCTAAATTGGGACAGGTATGTGGTTACATTTTTAATTAATACTAGCGAAAAGACGGATACATACTTAATCTTTATTTCTATGATGTATCTTATTTTTAGTATTTTCAAACTTAAAACTTGAATCTTATACTGATTAATGTGTTGATGATCGATTAATTATTGCAGGGATATGGGATGACTGAGGCAGGTCCAGTGTTAACAATGTGTTTATCATTTGCTAAAGAGCCAATAGATGTGAAACCAGGTGCATGTGGAACCGTTGTTAGAAATGCTGAGATGAAGATTGTTGATCCTGAAAATGATTCTTCTTTGCCTAGAAATCAACCTGGTGAAATTTGTATTAGAGGCGACCAAATCATGAAAGGTACTATTCATATACAATTTCATAATTCAGCCTCTATTATGTTTTTTTTTATTGAAATTTACATTTATTATGCGGATTTTAATTTATATTTTAATTATATGAAATAAAATAATAGACTATCAGTCCACACAAGTTATAGATCAACCAATAAAAATATCTAAATCGTTAAGCCAGATGCCGTCACATCGTATGAATATTTAGTGATTATTGTTGTTCGTTTATTAAAAAAGAGACTGTTATATGTTGTGTAACATATACAAGAATGAGAAATAAGAAGTCAATTGTACTACGTTATTTTGGTCTTGGGTCTTCCTTTTTCAAAGGTTGGTGGCTTGCATTGCGTACCACATTTTTTAAATGATTGGAAATTTGGGGTAAGGCTAATATGACTGCGTCTCAAAGGGTAGGTCAGCCCTTAAGACCATAGTCTTACTTAGCAGACTTTTTGTCACTAAAGCCAACCAACATTTTTTTAATCAACATGGATTTATAGGTCGTTAAATTGTACAAGTTGGTAATACAAAATATATATAGTAAATTTTAAAATAAAAAACGCTAAAAAAAATCAATTTTATTTTAATTCTTTCAGTGCACCTTGTATTCATTGTTTGTCCTCACCAAACATTGGAAATCGTAGGCAATGAAAATGTTCTTCAAACCTCTACCGACCTTATTTTTTATCAAGTCAAATCTATACCCACCTTGGACTAAGATTGAAGACTTGAAGTATGTAGTATGTATGTATATCCAAAGAAGGTGAATCACATTTAGCTTAGGTGTCAAATGATAGTACTTCTTTGTCAAAGATTAAACATAGAAAAGTCATATGAAATATGAATCATGAGATTGAGAGGATTGCATGCCAACCACACGAGCAACATCACCCAACTTTTGGCTCCACCAATATTGATCACCTACCAATATTGATAAGTCCACTTTTTTTTTTTTTTATAACATATTTCATAAGTCCTTTTTCTGCTGATATTTCATTAGTCCACTTTAGTAGATTAGGATTGTGAAAATATTACCATGTACACAAATTAAAAAAGAAAAATAACGGGTTTTGTGTTATTGCCTACTAATATATTAAAAATGCAACTAAAAACTGATTTGAACAAAGTATTTACGTGACATGTTGAACATTAATATAGGTTATCTAAACAACCCGGAAGCAACAAGGGAAACAATAGACAAAGAAGGTTGGTTGCATACTGGTGACATTGGATTCATTGACGATGATGATGAGTTGTTCATAGTTGATAGACTTAAAGAATTGATTAAATACAAAGGTTTTCAAGTTGCTCCAGCTGAACTTGAAGCCATTATTCTTTCACATCCTCAAATTTCCGATGTCGCTGTCGTCCCGTAAGTGCCTATGCCCCCACATTTTATCCTAAAACTAGTTCGATAGAATGTGCAGAAGATTCTCCACATTTTATCGAACTTCTATTTTTTTACTTAATCGAAGTCGATACGTTCCTTAGGTTTTGTAATAATTAATAAAAAAAATGTGTATGGTTGATATTTGCAGAATGTTGGATGAAGCAGCTGGTGAGGTGCCAGTAGCATTTGTTGTAAGATCAAATGGAAGTATTGACACAACTGAGGATGACATTAAGAAGTTCGTCTCCAAACAGGTAATTCAGCCCAGCCCAATAATAATTAATAATATTTTTTAAAATTTATTTTGAAAATATTTTTTGTTTTTTCATAAAATAATTTGAAACAAATGGTTCACGTTCTCACAAAGATAGCAAGCAATGCATATAATAATAATAATAATAATATGTACTAATGTGTGTTTTGTGGTATGCAGGTTGTGTTTTACAAAAGAATAAACAAAGTATTCTTCATTGATGTCATTCCCAAGTCACCCTCAGGCAAAATATTAAGAAAGGACCTAAGGGCTAAGCTTGCAGCTGGTGTTCCAAATTAATCAATCAATTTCCATATACCATGTATTTTATTCACTGCTCTTATTGATGGTTATTAGTATATACATTGATTAAAAACAACATGTATGATACCGGCTAATGGTTCAAGTAATTATTCATATGCTCCTTTATTTTGGAACAATCTTGCATTGCCAGTACAACCATTTGGTTCATGTTCTGTTTGGAGTGAAAAAGTGTTTGTTAGTTGTTACTAAGACTTTGTGCAACCTGAATTCTAACTTTTGTTTGCCATAATGCAACATCGTATATTCATTGATTATAAACATCTTTGTATCCATGTCTTGCCAGCATGATAGAATTCCAAATTTGAACTTGGCATCAACTCAATGAGAAAAAAATTCATTTTTGTCAATCCATTATAAGGAAAAAGAAAAAATGGCAACCAAGTGGCTTGGAGTGTTTCATGCATGTTCAATTTCAACCCCTTTATCAATGTTATTTCTCTCCTATTATATCTTATTTCTTAATAAAATTGTTATTTCTTGGAATCCAATTCATGAGTTCCTAACACTAGTGATCCCTGAGAATTAAAGATAGTTGTAGCAGAGTGAAGGTAATTACAGAATAGAATGTTCCTCTCCAAACTGAATTCTAATTAACAAAATAGGATGTTCCTCTCTACTCCTTATTTTCTATTACCATTCAGCTAGGCTTTACTATTACAATATAAAATTCAGTATTTACATATAGAATCAATTCAAAAGTTTGGTAGGTAAATTTATAACAAAAAGATTTTCTAATTCATTTTAACTAATGTTCATTCAACACTATACATTTATCATTTGTGCATTCAATACTTACTCAAATTTATTGAATCTAGAGAAACTAGAGAATTTGAGAGAAACAAAAATTATAAATTGTTTCAATGAATTATATTGTGTAAGGCTGTAGTTATATACTTTAAACTGGTTGGTACAATTCTAACATTCTCCCTTACAAAACAAGCGGAGGGTGTCTTGACTAAGCTAAGTTTGTCACAGAGAGAGCAAAACCTGACAATTGAAAGAGGCTTGGTAAGAGCATCAGCCCACTGATCTTGAGCATGGACATGGAAAACAATTAAAGTTTTGTTGAGTACTTTCTCTCTCAGAAAATATCAAACTCTATATGTTTTGTACGACTGTACAGAATTGGATAATGAGCTAGATAAACAGTGCTAAGATTATCACAAAGAATCTTAGGTGTTTTGAATTTGCACTCAAGCTTAGTAAGAATTAAGAAGTGACTGAATTTAGAGCATTTCTAGCTAAACTCCTAGACTCCGCCTCTGCACTGGAGTGTGTTATACCAGGGTGTTCTTCTTTGACCACCGAAAAACTAGATTAGGACCCAATGCAGCATCAGAAAAGCCAATTGAGAAGAGGGTTGATGCACAGGAGCTAACTGCAGCAGTAAACCACTTGAGCATGCCACAAATTATAAATAGTGTGTTAGATGCGTGCATAATTATTTAAACTCAATTCCATATTGCAATAAGTATGACACAAGAATTCTATCCAAGTTATATAATTCAAGGCAAAGCGATAAAAAACATTAAAATTTAAACTGCATATAACTCCAAACCCCTTGCATTACATTGTGCATTATACACAATTACCTAGGCCATATTATACACAACGATGAGCAAACACACATTTGTACGTTGACATTTAAAAAGAGTAAATTAACTTTCTCAAAGAAGTAAATTTGTAAACAAAAACTTCTTACATTTTAGAATTCAAAGCTTTTCCAGAATACTAGTCAACGATGCATTCATGACGTAAAAAGAGTTCCCTCTTTTTGTCACTGAAATGATAACGAGGTGGAGCAACTATCTTTCTCAACAATGGTCTTGAAAATACCATCGAGGCAACAACATTATGATGCACTTTATTACAATCGCTTAAATTGATCCTCTCTCAGTTGGAGGCATGTGAAACTCTTCAAACACACCAAGGAGTCAATGAAACCTGAAGTCTGACCGTTGGAAAAGAATAAAGAGGTCAATGTTGGTCTCTCACGGAGAGCAGAAGCAATACCTTGATTGGTTATGTCAAAGAAATTAAAGATGATAACCTCTTGAAGAAGCCTTCAAGTGGTCATGAACAGAGAGATTAATCTTGCGGAGTTGGAAAAGTGAGTCTGAAAGAGCCTTTATCCCATGGCCATCAAGTAAGCATTGGAAATAAATCTACAGAGGAGGCGAGGGAGGGTTTGGATACGGACAATGAGAGAGAATCGAAGATTGTTGGTGATGGTGAGTAACTGTTTTGAGGAATCTGAGTACAAATTCCCAACAACCATTGTTAAGGCAGACTTCAAGGGTTAGGTGTTTTATGTGCTTCCTTTTAAATATAACCAAAAGCAAAATCCAAAATACCAAAATTTAGACCTATATTTTTATGATTTTATTTGACATGTTTTTACCATTTTTTTTACTTGTTTTTTTTTGTTGTTTTTAGAAGCAAAATTCAAAACGGTTGAAATTGGATACGTAAGCATATTTCAATATTTCAAATTATAAAATTCGAATCAGTGAAAAATCATTTCAGATTTTAAAATCTGAAAACCTCATAGGCATCTTCATAATAAAAAATAAAAATGGGTGGGTTTATTATTGGCCTTTTTTTTTTATTCTTCTGCAATGTATTATTTTTTTATTATTACTTTTCTCATCCTATCCATTTCTCGCGCGCCTTATTTTTTTTTTCTTTCGAAAATGCCCTTGAGATTTTCGGATTTTAAAATCTAAAGTGAGTTTTTCCTTTGTTATGGGGTGAAAAATGCGTTTTTCACCAATACGGATTATATAATCCAAAAACCTCAAAAAATAGGGTGTGTTACTTGAGTTTTTTGGATTATAGAATCTGAACACCCCCTAAACACCATTTTTCAAGAGAAAAATAGTAAGGATTATATAATCCGAACTCAATTAGGATTATATAATCTAAATTGTATCAACACAAATTTTAAACATGTTCATGACATGTTAGCCGTTCTTAACTGAGTTCGGATTATATTCTCTTCTAACAATACATGTTTCAGGCAACAATAGTTGTAGGGGGACAGTTGCTGAATGCAATCACAAGAGAGCATTTCATCTTGAGACTGCCTTATCGCCTTAAGTTTGTAAGTGACACAATCTTGTCCTTTCTTTTGATTTTATAGGTTAACTACAATTAAGTATACTTAATATTTTTTAAATTCTTGTTGTGTTTTATATATATTGTCCTAAAAGCATGTTGCAATTAACTAGTCCCGTAATTTCTATCTTTATTTGCTTCAACAGGCATATCCAACAGTTGCAAAAAATGATGAAGTGAAAGCAAGAAGCATATTTGGACTGGAATGGTCTGAGTCCTTGGTAACATTTGCACTTTCCTGTGGAAGCTGGTCTTCACCAGCAGAATGTTTCTCAACTTTATAACAGCAGAAACCATTTCTCTTTTTCTTATTAAAATGGTTTATGTGACATATTAAGATAACTATCAATGAACTAACGATGACCTAAAATGGCTATTCATGAGAGTTAGGAAGATTAATATTATCCTTAAAATGAATATTCATGTTACAAATATGTTCAAAATTTGTGTTGATACAGTTCGGATTATATAATCATAACTGAGTTCCGATTATATAATCCTAACTGTTATTTTTTTCTTGAAATAGGTGTTTAGGGTGAAAAAATGAATTTTTTCAGCAATTCAGATTTTAAAATCCAAATTACACAGGTGAATTTTTGGAAAAAGCATAGGGCACGCAAGAATGACATAGGATGGGAAAAGTAATAGTGTTATTTTTTCCATCTAAGTGTTTTTTCGTGGGTCTTAATTTTTTTTCATCATCTTTTTGAAAATACTGTTTACTCAAATTATTATATATGTTATGTTTGGTAACTCCAATAGGCAATAATCTCTAGCTTATTGAACTAGTTTATAAACCTGTTTTATAAAATGAAAAGGTATTTGGTAATAAGCTTTTCTTAATAGCTTATAGCTTCTTTTAAAATGTTATTTCAAATAGTGTTTGAACTTATATCTTATAACTTTTTATATTTTTTTCCCAATTATAACCTTATTATTTTAATTTTAATTTTTTTTAACAAAAATAAAACGATATTCATTCATTCAAATTAATAGAATACATCAGAACCAACATCGTTAAAAACGTAAATGGTGAATTTGCGAACAAACTCACAACACCAAGTTAATAGCATACAACGGCGAAATGCCTACAAACAATATGATAAAATCTAAATCACCAGAATACCAATGCTTTCGGATCTGCAACGTTGACATCCAAATCATTGACTGAATATGTGATTGACTGAAACTGATCTTTCAATATAAACCAAACGAACACTGCAACAAGACACAAAATGAAACAACGTCGCACAATACGACGAACAACACAACGCCGCACTTAAACGACAAAATCACGAAGAAAACAAAAACACAAAAGAAAACACTTGATATATTTGGAAATCACTTATTTATATTGAAGAAAAAAAAACGCAGAGGGGGTGATTCTTGAGCTTCAAAAGATTAAATGCTATTGATTTGTCAGACTGATTTATATCGGACGATTTTCTTATCTCGATTGTAGACGGTGTTTGGTGATATTTTTGAAGAAATTTGTCCTCCAAGACTATTTCTTCTTAACATGACCTCTATAAACCTTAGTGGTTGTTTGTTTCCAGCTAATGAACTCATCCTTTTTCATAATAAAAAGAAACTACCCTTTACTCCGTGAGATTAAAATGGAGAGAACATATATTGGATTTTCTCGTCAACCTTCAAGTGAAAGCAATTTGTTTTGGTTAGAATATTTTACTGAATGATACAAGTTTAATAAAAGTTTCCAGTGATACAAGTTTAAATTCTTATGAAAGCATCTCTGCATAATGTATGGTTGAAGTTATGAATAGATTTTTGTGAGATTAAGGCATTTAAACCTTACCAGTACCGCAATTGAAAAGTAATTTCAGACAAATGTCCCAACTCCCAAAATAAATTTTATTTTTTTATTTTATTAATTGATGTAAGTTCACGAGAACGGTCCTTATTGATCTTTAGTATTCACTACTTGTTCATTTTTTAACGTTGTGAACTTATAAATAGAGTAGTAGAGTTCTAACGGGCAAAAAAATAGTTTAGTTAATGTTGATGATGAAATTTTGAATTGTCACAACCAGGGTCCGTTCTAAAAAATTTAGTATCCTGGGCGAATTAATAAAATTTTACCTTTTCAATTATTTGAATGTCTTTCTTCTTACATTTTTTATGGCGAAAGATTCCGTCATTATCAAAGTTCTTTAAAAACATATTATCAATATATTAATCAAATCGATTTAAAATGAAATATATTTATATAGTATTAATTATAACGTAAAAATAATAATTTTGGTGCCCTTATAAAAATTGTGTCATGGGCTATCGCCCCTCCCGCCAACCCTCTAGGCCACCCCTGGTCACAACAATTTGGAAATAATGTTTGGCACTTTCACCTATTAAAAAAGGATAGAAAGAAAAAATAATTAAATTATATTCATTTTAAATTAATTAATTAATATGTATAAATATTAAGCTTAGAATACATAAATTATAAAGGTAAATTATCAAAATACATTAATAGCAAAATTGAATTCATAACTTTATGTATTTTTTCAACAAGGGGACTTTTATGAAAACGACGACAAGAAACCAAGTCAATCGTAGAACCTTCCGTTTATAACTTCTATGTTTTCCCGGAATGTCGCGGGATGCAAAAATTGGCGTGTAACGGAACTTTTATAAAAACGACGACAAGAAACCAAGTCAACGTAGAACCTTCTGTTCATACCTTCTATGTTTTCGTGGAATGTCGCGGGATGCAAAATTTGCCGCGTTTGTAACTTCTATGTTTTCCCGAAATGTCGTTGGATGCAAAAATTGGCGCGTAAACGCGGTTTTATACACATGCTTTAATAAGAGTCAATTCATTATCGATTAGAACAACATAGTTTATCATCTTTTATCAACATAGTTTATCAAAATACATTAATAGCAAAACTGAATTCATAACTTTATAATTGTTTCAACAACGGAATTCTTACGAAAATCGCGAAGAAACCAAGTCAAAGTAGAACCTTCCGTATATTTTCCCGGAATGTCGCGAGATGCAAAAATTGGCGCGTAAACACGGTTTCATATGCATGCTTTAATAAAAGTCAATTCATTATCCATTAAAACAACATAGTTTATCATCTTTTAGAGCTACAAAGTGTTAAAATTAAACCACTTGATTTTATCTCGTAATAATAATATAAAGAGTCTTGTTTAAAATTTAAATTTAAATTATAGTATTGGAAAAAACTCAAATCTCATTTTTTTTATCAAAGATAAATATTTATCTCTAATCCCATATTGAAAAAATAGAACTTCATATAAGAGTTTACAAGGATGAGAGACACCCCTTACTTGAAAAGTCAGTTTTGTGACGCAGTCGGATGCAAGGATTAGCAAGCGCTAAACCTAGATAGAAAAAGAACGAGTTTCCAAGCGACAATCTTGTGAAAATAGGATCTGAGATCCACCATAAATTGAGAAAACTCTCTAAAATATTATTGAATGAATAATAGTTGTCTCTTAGGCTACAACTGTTAAGCTTAAATCGGGAAATAACAAAACCCTAATAGGTCGAAAATAACAAACTGAAACAAAAACAAAAAAATTACTAAAATTGATAAAATATTTTGAAATTACTAAGGAAACCCTCCTACATCATTTTGTAAGGTTGAATTATATCTAATTTCAATTTTAAAATGGTATCAGAGTCTATCGATTTAGATCACCTATCTATCCACGCACAAAGCCGATATTGTTGGACGTTAGGGGGTGTATTGGAAAGAAAAAAAAAAACAAGTATCACATTGAAAAAATAAGACTTTAACCAAGATTTTATAAGGAGGATACATTCTTCACTTTTCAAGCCGATTTTGTAATGATGATTTAGACCATACTTGATATTGACAGAATCGTTCCTCAAAATTGATAAAGAAAAGTTGGTCTGTATTGATAAGTGCCAAGAAGTAGTAATTCTGACGAAGATTTATGGCACTTTTTGTAACTTGTTTTGCAAGTTATCAAGGAAAAAAGCCGAGAGTTAATTAAATTTTATCTATTCACGCTTTATCTATCTTACTTGACCTAATTGTGCAGGAAAATGACTCAAGACACTGAGCAAAGATGGAAAACAAGCAAGAGAGTGCAACAAGGCAAAAATAGGCAGAACCACATGTTTACTCGCCTCCCAAGCAGTCTAGCTCGCCATGGCGAGCTAACAAAGGAAAAAATAGGCAGAGAGGCATGTTTGCTCGCCACCAGCTCGCCACTAACTCGCCATGGCGAGTGAAATCACTTGGGAGGCGAGCAAGGGCGGTTTTGCCTCCCCAGGATGACGTGGCACAAACCCAATGGGGAAGAAAGCTTTGCTCGCCATGGCGAGCAACAAGAACTCGCGAGGCGAGTTGATGCAGATGGGAAATCTTATAAATAGAGCCCTTGATCATTTCTCAAAGGATGCTATTATTCTGATAGAAAAATATACTTAGAAACTCAAAGAGAGAGATAGGGCTTGGTCTTCATAGAGTGAGAGTGATAGAACTCTTGATTCTTCCATTTTTGGTGAGAAATCACAAAGTTGTATTGAATCTTTCCTTTCAATTCATTCTTGCAAGGCTTCCATGACAATG
>Ga0228711_1009656_pt1 | contig 12992 bp, 18 predicted proteins | sample MedpolnodulmetaG_2_FD_177996 | JGI IMG/M metagenome (GOLD analysis project Ga0228711, IMG submission 177996) | Root nodule microbial communities from Medicago polymorpha collected in Santa Monica, California, United States - brown nodules | ecosystem: Host-associated > Plants > Roots > Nodule...
ATAAGCCCGCCACACCGACGCGGCGGCAAGACACCGCCAGCGGCCTTGGGGAATAGGTTAACGGTAGACCAGCGGACTCTGACTCCGTTAGTCCTGGTTCGAATCCAGGTTCCCCAGCCATCTTAAAATCAGGCACTTAGCCGGAAAAATCACCCAAAATCATGTTGCTAGACCGCGCAACATGTCGCAACGCAAGTCATTGATTTGTAACGTGTGACAATGAGCGGAGGCAGCGTATAGCAACATGCATAGCAACATGTTGCCGCTCTCGTGCGTTTCCAGAAACGGCGATCAACGCATGGGGCTCATTCTATGCGGGTGCATTTGCCAATTTGTATTGAAGGTGCGTTCCGTCCCGAATCGTCTCCGTCTATGAATCCCGCGTAGTAGGTTGCCATGTATCTGCCGGAAGTCAGGTCAAATGCGTAATGGTACAGACCGCCGTACGTCCCGCAGTGAAAGGAGCCATCTTGCGACATGAAGATATGATTATGTCCTACGAGGTGTGCCGGATGGTAGGCCGCTCGTGCGCCCCAGCAAGCGACGCCACTGCCGCCGAGCGGGAGCACATTCGCGTAGTAAGGTATCCCCGCCACCGAGAATCCGGCGGCTTCCCACTGCATTCGGTCCCCAACCGTGGTCTGGAATACAAACTGCTCGCCCTCTGAAACCCGAAACGACGTTCCTCTCCACTCCTTTGTCGTTTTGTCCCAATACACACCGCCTGCGGCTATTGGGGCACAGAAATATTTGCCGGCATACTTCCCAGTTTCCTCGAACTTTGGGCCATCGGTCGGTTGCGCTGCGGCATTGCTGACCTGAAGCAATGCAATTGCGATTCCAAAGAAACGGCTCGCCATAACCCCGTCCTCAATTGTTTGCATTGTCCGCCCTGCGGCTCGAGTAATTACACCAGCGCGCGTTTCTTAAGCCAAGCCGCCTCGTTTTGCCTTGCTCGCGGCCCCGACGGCGTAGCGGCCAGCACCTGCCTTACAACGCGATCGGCAAACTTGAAATCGACGACTAGATGCCGGTTCTCGCGCACCAGCGCCCAACTAAGGGCGCCGGCATCTTTGGCAAGCTGCTTTATTTCGCGGGCGACGGCGGGCTTCATGATGCAGCCTGGCGCAAAGGACAAACCTTGATGCAGCGGCAGCCATTGCACTCGGCCTCGCCGCCTGTCATCGGCACCAGCACGTCACCTAGCATCCAGTGGAAGCGATGCTCGCCGAGTTCGATCGTCCTGACGTGATATTGCTCACGCCCCTTGGCGGTTGTCTTTCGTCCAACGACGATTGACGGCATGCCGCCTCGTTGGTGATTAACGCACTGACCTTGGCGGAAGGATTCTGTTGTCTGCTTCATTACCAGTTCTCCGAAAAAGACCGCGCATCGCACGGCCAGTTAAGACCATCATGCGTTCCCTTTCGGTGGTGGTGACTGGTGGGAAGACCATTTTGCGCTTGGTGGACGCTGCGGCAAGGTGGCACATGCAGCATCCCGCGTCAAGCTGATTTCTTGATAAGCATTTGATGTTGCTTGACAAATTTGTAGGAACGTTCCAACAAATTTGTAAGATCGATTTAAATGCTCGCCTACGCCGACCTGTCTGAACGGTATTTGTATGATGCGGGGCCGTTCGCCCGAATCTCCACATGGAACCGGTTCAGACAAGGGTCGCCCTTCTTCTGCCCTCCAGGCGACCCCTCGTCTCCATCGCAAAAGAAGTCGCCCTCATAAGCGAATGGCTCATCTTTCTTGACCGAGTGCAGATACCATTCCAGCGAAAGGCCGCCACGACGGCACCGCGGGTTGACGCAACCGACGCGTGCCGGAAGGTTGGCCTTTTCAGTGTACAGCCCAATTGCGGGCTTGCCGTCCCTGCTATGATAGCCGCTGCGATCCTGCTCGATCCTGACTTCATAGGTCGATATGTTGGGGAACCTTCCTTGGAAGGTGGTGGGTGTGGTCGCAAAGAATGGCTGTGCTTTTTTCATTGGTCGCCCCTCAGCGCCGCCAGTTTTGTTTCAGTTCATCGTCAAACCACGCTTCGGCATCGTGTTCAGCGCCAGCGGTTGAGCGGAAACTGAGATAGTGCGAATGGCCGTTTTCGCGGAGCCAACTTTTGAATGACGAAAAGCTCGGATGCTGTCTTTGCTCCGATGCCAGCGTCTTTGCCCATTCTGTGGTTAGCCTGCGGATTGCCGGTTCTGCCTCTGCCCTTGTCATAGTCTGTCCTTCCGGTAGATTGCCGAACAGTAGTTGCCTAGTCGATGAATTACAACCAGGGACCGTAAAACGGCGTCTGGTCACCCAAACGCCGCCAGAGCGTCTTCCCATCCGTCGTCGTCATAGATCGAGCCGCTACCGGCAGAATCGCCCAGAGAGGCGCGCAACACGGCCATGGAACTGGCGACAGTTCCATCGATAGATAGCCATTTCTTGCCCTTCTTGAGCCGCACCTTGTGACCGTGACTGTTGGTCTCAACCTCTGTGTTGGCGAAACAGAAACGCAACACTGGGTGGCCGCCGTGCTTGAACCGCTTTGCCACGACGGCCCTCTCAAGTTCCGCAAGCGCTGGCATCATCGACAGCGCGCCTTGCCGGAACTCGATCGCCGGCAGTCCGTCATCCATCAAGTTGTTCAAGATGACGCGAGCCAGCGCGGGATCGAAGGCGATCTCCTGCACGTCGTACTCGTCGCACAGATCGCGGATCTTCGCTTCCACAGCGCGGAAATCAACTACGTTGCCCTCGGTGGCTGTGATAAGCCCTTCGGCCGCCCACCGCACGTATGGCGCCCCCGACGCTTCCTGGCGCTGCCGCAGATTTTCGGCAGGACAGAAGAACCACGGTTTGACGGTGTACCCGCCGTCTCCGTCTCGCCACGCGGCGACGATTACCGATAAGTCAGTAGATGACGAGAGATCGCAGCCAAGCCAACAAGGCTCGCCGGCAAGCGCGTCTAGGTCGATAGGCTCGTTGCCAGCGTCATACACGTCCATGTCGACGAAGGGCGCAGCGGAATGGTCAAGCCAGGCGTTCGTGTGGAACTGCCTAAAGGCTTCCCGCTCTGCTGGCCGCTCTACCGCCTCACGTGCCATGGCACGCAAGCCCTCGATATCGGGGTATGGCGGATTGCACGACAGACCAGGGTTTACGGCATGCCAAACTCGCTCGTCGCGCCAATCGGCATCAGCTGCCGGCTCGAAGATGATCGGCAAGAAAGACGGATCTTCGATTTCACCACGCGCCACGCGCCTGGCATAGTCGTAGGTGTCGAACGCCAAGTTTTCCTGCCCACGGCCAGCCGTTGTCGCGATGACTAGCAGGCTGCCAGGTGTCTTGGACAGGCCAGTGCGCAGCGCTTCCCAAAGGTCGCGCCCTTTCCAAATGTGAATTTCGTCCGCGAGCACAAACCGCGGGGTGCCGCCATGCTGCGCACCGCCATCTGACGACACGGTTTTCAGCACGGAGTTGTCGCGCTTCAGGACGATCTGTTTAGGCGCATTGAATGCGTCGTTGATCCTTGTGGCCGCGACGAGGCGCTTGTCGGCGCGGATGATGTCCGCAGCCTCTCGGAATCCGATGCCAGCTTGCGTTCTGTCCGACGCTGCAAACACGGATTCGCCGGCCGGCGTGTGCTCCGGACCAACGGCCTCGAGGAGTGAAACGGCAGCGCTCAAGCTAGTCTTCCGCGCACCTCTAGGCAGCATCAGGAAGACAGTCCGCACGATCCGCTGGCCGTGCTCGTCGCGCGGGCCATAGATGCGGCGAACGATCCGCTCCTGCCATGTATCGAGGACGAACTGGCGACCAGGGAGCGTGCTCTTAGGGTGGCGAAGACGGCGCAGGAATTCGACGGCTCGCTCGCCATAGCCGAACGGGTCGGGAACTTCGCTGCCGTCGTAAATCCAGTGCGGGAACGCCTTCGACACAAGGGCGGCATTGTCGTTTGCCGGCCGATGCAGCCTAGATTGCGAGCGGCGAGTCGTCATCTTCTACTGTCTCCGGCTCTGCCGTTACCCTGCTACGGCTCGCGGGCGTCAAACCAAGCTCCGCAGCCCATCGGCGGGATTCCGCTGTTGCCTCGCGCAAGGTTGCATAGGCGGGATGCCGCTTCATCTCGCCGTGGCGATCCTTGATGTAGGCGCCGTCTTTGGCGATAGCTTCACGTGCCGCGGCAATGTCGCCGGCCGCATCGCAAAAGCGCTCAGCGGCGTGCAGGTCCGCTGTCGACAGCACGCGCCGCTCGACGAGAATCGGCATGATCCGCTTCCATTCAGCCTTTGCCGCCTCGCTGAAATAAGCAGGCGTTTTCGGGACTTTTCGAATGGCGTTGTCTGCCGGCTTGGGATCACCCTTGCGGCCTCTGGTATGGTGGCTCATTCGGCATCTCCCGCGCCAAGCAGCCGGCGCAAGCCGCTGTCATCGTCCTGGCCGTCGTCTTGGTGTGCTGCCTTCTCGGCGTATCGGCGAGCGGCGTTGACGGCATTGTGCTGTTTCGTGGTCGGCTCGGGCGGCATCTGGCCGCCCATCCGCTGATACCCGTCGAGGATCACCTCGCAGACTTCACCTGCAAACTTGCCGTTGGCGTTCCAGGTGATGGCCCCCAGGTCGCCGTGCTTCGCTCCCGGCACCTTTGGCGGTAGCGCAACGAACTCGCGGCCCTTACGCGCCAATGCGACGCCGCGAAGAGTGGTTTCAATGTCGTCGAGGCCGATATCGGCGAAGCCCATAATGGTGAAGTGTCTGTCCCAGCCGGGGTTCCGCTGAACGTTTATTCCCAGTAGTTCGATTTTCATCTCATTTCCCTAATTGGTCGGTGGGGTTTGCGTCGCGTTAGGTCGCCACGCCCTTCTCCGCGAGGATCTCGAGCCACGCGCGGCGGCCATCCGGATCGGTGATTGAGCGGATGTTCCAGGCTTCACCGTCTGTCGTGAGGATGCGCCACGAGGTTGTCAGTGCGCGGGTCGCTACGCTCGATCGTACCGTGACGATCGCCGGTTGCTTACCGGCAAGGCGCCCCGCCATGACTTCCTCGCCGCCGCGCAAGTAGTGGAACTTGGCGTGCACTGTGGCTTGGGTCTCAAAGGGGCCGGCAATCTCATTACCGTACCCATCGTCGACAAGGGTTCGAACTTGCAGCTCGATCTTGTGGCGTAGTTCCCCTGCGGTTGCGGCCATCAGAATGCCCACTCGCGATGGTTCGCGATGATCTCAGATGCATCGAGCGGGATGTCAGCGATGCTGCCGGCAAACGTCGTTTCGCGGTGTTCCCACCAATGGGATGCGATCAGGAGCGTTGCTTGGACGAGCTCGTCCGGAGCCACGTAGTCGGCAGGCAGCGTTCCCAAGAACGAGACGACGTACCCATTGGCCGCGTCCACCTTCAGCTGCGCGGCGGCGTCTTCGTCTGTTCCGTCGATACGGGCATGCGCCTTGAACTGCGGAAGTGAAATCAATTCCATTGGTCGGTCTCCTTCTCGAGGCGATAGCGCGCGAAGACGGCGTCCACGATCGCCTGTCGAGTATCGCTGTCAGCGGCTATGCTGATGCCGCAGGTGCCCTTGCCTGGCAGCGCCACGAAGTCGTGGCCGCCGTCGTGTGGTCGGCGAAGCGCGACGTTGTGCAACGTCCAATCGCCGACGTGGACTCTGCAGCTGGCGATGATTTCCGACCGCTCGCACTGCACGCTGGTCGTTCGGAATTTTGTAATTTCAATACCTTCTGATTGCATCGGCTGATCCCGCATAGGTAATACCGTCTTCATCTTCGGTCAGGATGACGAAATTCCCCTGACTCCAGGCGTCGCTGACGTGAACTCCGACGACTCGGCAAGGAAACCATTCAACGTTTCCGCCGCTGTACTTGATGCGATACTCGGCTTCGAACTCTTGAATTGCTATTGTGTTCATCTCTCATCTCTGTTCTCTCCTCTGTTGTTGACTACTTGCGCCCGAAAGAGCCATCCACGGCAGCAGTCTTGCGTCCATGGCAGGTGGGGCACATTGAAGCGAAGTTGGTAGGGTCCAGCCGCCTATGCGGAGCCTTGCGGATGCTCTCTTTGTGGTCGACCAGGGTGGCACGCTCGCCGCATTCAACGCAGTCCGGGAAGCGGGCCAAGTGCTTGGCACGTGCTGCTCGCCAGTCGGCATCATACCCGCGCTGTGAAGCGGTAGGCCGGTCTGCATCCGATGCAGCCTTGCGGGCCTTGGCGCATTGGCACTGCTGTCCTGCAGGCACGACTCGCCCACAAGCGCATATTCTGGGAGTTTTCCGGGGCATGGAGAAAAGGGCGCCCGAAGGCGCCCTCTCATCATTACGGGGTGTCAGACTTCAGAAGCGCGATCGCTTCCGCGTTGACGAGCTTGCCACCGACGCGGCGACGTGCGCGGATCTTCACGATTCCGTTGTCGGCGCCGGTATAGTCGTCGCGCATGATCTGGACACCGACGCGGTCAACAATCTGGTAGCCAGACGAGAAGTCGCCGAAGGCAACCGGATACGTGTCGGCGGCAACGGCCGGCGCGAAGTCTGTCATGTCAGGCATTTCAGCGATCGGGCGCCCCATGAGGGTCGCAGGCGTGCCGTTGGCCAGGCTGTCGGACCAGAGCGTGCCCTTGGACGAGGTGTCGAGAGCGGCGCGGATGACGCCCATGGTTTTGCGGTTCATTGCCCACGATGCATTCTGCGCATAGGCAGTCGGCAGCGAGTAGTGGAGCTCGATCAGCTTGGCTACGAGGTCGGCGCCAGACTGCGCTGCGGTGACGGTGTCGTAGCCAGCAAGCAGCGTGGAATCGAGGAAGCCGAGCGGCTTGCCGTTGCCGTCGCCATTGACGAAGGCGGTGGCCTCAGCCTTGCCGAACTGCTTAGCGATCATGCCGGCGATGTACGCCTGAAGGTCGACGAAGGAGTCTTCGATGAGCTGCAGCGAAACCGGAACGATAACGGCATGCTCGTAAGCGTTGATTTCGACCTGATCGAACGTCGGCTCAGACGACGGGCGAGCGCCAGTTTCCGTTACCCAGCCGCCAGCGAGGTGCGTGGCTTCCTTCGGAATATAAACCTTCGAGGTGCCGATCGACATGACTGCAGCAACCGAACGCATCGGCGAGAACTGCGTCAGCTTCTCGATGATGGTCGTGCTGTATTCCGGAGCGACCGCATAGCCGCCAGCCGAAGGCGTGCCGATGTTGAGCGTCTTGCGCTCATCAGCATCGAGAGCAGCGGAACCGTTGCGCAGGAAGGTGTTCAGCGCCTTGGCTTCGATGTTCTCGTTGTTGTCGTTCGCTCCGCCGCCAGCGGGGCGGTTTGCCTTGGCCTCGAGCTTGGCGAGACGGTCGGCGAGGTTGTCGTTTGCGGCGGTCTTGGACTGCACGTCCGCGGTCAGGCCAGCAAGTGCGGACTTCACTTCTTCGATCGGGTCGACGTCGGAAGCGGATTTGGTTTCAAGCTTAAATGCAAGATTAGTCATATAGGATCGATCCTTACTTTCTGATGATGGCGCGAGCGCCGTTGATGACTTCGACCAGTTCGCGAAATGACATGTCGCTGGCCGAAGTTTTGACCGCCGTGACGGTCGACTGGGGGTTGCTTGGAAAGGTGACGACGCTGATTTCCCAAAGGTCGATTTCCTCAAGGATCCGCGCGCCTTTGGTCCGGTCCATGCGGTCTTTGACCGTTCGGAAGCCGATCGACAGGCCGTCGAGCGCGCCGGCTTTCATGAGAGCGTGCGTTTCTCGACCTTTGGCCGTATCGAGTATCAAGCGGCCGGTAGCCTTGAGTCCGCGTTCGTCTTCGACAAGGGAATCCCAGATGCCGATGGGCTCGGACTGGTCGTGCCCACGAAGCATCTTCACTTTCGCTGCTGGCCGTGCGGCGATGCTCTTAGTGAAAGCGCCCTTGGTGACGATGTCCTTGTGGCTGTCGAGTACGCCCCAGGCGGAGGCGTACCCATAAAAAAGGCCGTCATCACTGACAGCCTTCGTATCGATCTCTAGGATCGAACCGTGCGTGGTGGCGACGCTCACGCGGCCTCCTTTGTTTTGGGTTTTGGTTTGTTGTCATTTGCAGCCGCACCAGGCGTGATTGCAGGATTGACGAATTCGTCGCCGCCTTCGTAGGGAGGCATGCCGTCCCAAGCGCGAAGTTCGTTCGGGTTGTACACGCGACTGGAAACCAGCGACGAATAGGCCGTAGCGCGCACGCCAAGATCCGCACGCGTGAGGTCGTCACGATCAAACCGGATGCGCCATTCTCGCCGCTCTTCCGGCGTGAACAACGCGCGCCGCAAAGCGCCTTCAAGCGCCTTCAGCCAAGGCTCCAGCGTGTATACAAGAAACTCACGGTTCTTGCTTTCAAGATTAGACCATGTCGCGCGCGTCAGGTCTCCTAGCAGCGTAACGCTTATGTTGAAGGCTCTTGCGATTTCTTCGATCTGGAATCGGCGGTTTTCGATGAACTGCGCGTCTGTACTTGTCAAAGTTACCGGCTGATACTTGCCGTTGTTATCCAAAACAGCGACGCCACCGGTTTTGGTGCCGCCATGCGCTGCTTTCCAGGCCTGCCCGATCCGCGCCGCGGTTTCCGCGTTCAACTTCCCTTCGATCGACAACACGCCGCCCGGTTTCGCACCGTTGGCGAAGGTGCGGGACGCATGCATTTCCATGTTCATTGCAGCGCCGATGGCTTCGCGTGCCAAGGTGAGCGGTGACCGCGAGAATGGACCGCGAAGGTGGATTACGTCGGCAGGGTTGAGCGGCTTTCCGTTCAAATGGAAAGTGGGCTCGCCTGTTTCGACGGTCTGCACCGTTATCGTGCCGGGATCGTAATGGATGATTTCCATCGGCTTTTCGCCGACGCGATTCACCCACGCCAAGCCGCCGGCGTCCTTAGTCAGCGCTTCGGATACGAGATCGCGGACGAGCTCAAAGCCCGATGTCCAGTCGTTGACGTCGCCGCGCAACAGCACTGCTGCGGGGTGGTCGTCGTCTTGCACCCAAGTCTCGCCGTCCTTGCGCTCGACGATAACTTCAAGCGTGGCGGCTGCCTCGCTGATGGTGCGAACTGCGGCAGACACGGCAGGCACCGTCAGGGCAGTTGCTGCGCTTACTGCAGGTGTGCCGACAACCGAGCCGGTGAAGAGCTCGGTCAGCCAGTCTTCGGGGACGCTGGTGCCGGATGCCTTCGTTTCGATCGTCTCCGCTACTGGAGCGGATTTCCTGCTAAACGGCCACAATGTCGGCCTCCTTTAATTCTTCGCAACGCGCGACGACTTCCTCGACGATTTTGCCGATCGGGAAAGCTGCGATGGATGCGGTGGGGATTGGATCCGGCAGGCCGGTAATGACGCGGCCAGAGCGGGTCGACACCGACATGACCGGCACGATGAGCCAAGCATCTGGCGGCGGCGGGTGCGTGAGGTGTTCGAAGGCTTGCGCGAGGGCAGTTGCCCAATCGCGGCCCGCACGCTCGAGTTCATAGCCAAGCCGCAATACGGCAATGTCTTTTTTGCTAAACCAGCGGCGGCTTTTGCGCCTTTCACTGAAAAGCACGTCGAGATCTTTTGCGCGGTTGACGATGACGTCGAGGTGCGCGCGGTGCAGGCCGGCCAATTGCGCGGCCTCTGCAACCGTGAAGCTGCGAGAAGTCCAGGCCATCTGACTGGCCTCCTTTCGAATGTTAGATTTTTGAACGAGCAAATAAAAAACGGAGGCCCGCGCCACCGTTGCAGGACGCTCCGGCGGCGCGGCTCGATCGACCGCAGCAGCGTCTCGCGTGCTGCGGGATGCTATTTGCCGCTGGTACATCCGCAGTCGGCAAATAAAGAAGCCCATCGCCAGGGGACTGCCGACGGTAGGCAAACTCTTAAGCCATTACTGGCCTATCAAAAACATACGGTTTGAATTGTCGTTTGACTGGACAATCATGCCGCGATTTTTTCTGTCCTCTCATCCCTTGTCAGTTTTAACGCATTCAGTGCATGCGTAACCTCAACCCTTGGTGACTTGAGTGCGCGTGGCATACGGTCATGCTGCCTCTGCTGACGGCGTTTGCGTGAACTCGCCTCGAGCCATCTCTTCGGCTTCGATAAGAGCGTCAATCGCGGAATCTATCAGTGAAGAGCCGCGTTTTTCGGCATATGCTGGGGACATGCCCATTGCGATTCCGATCGCTTTCGCGGTGGCGTCGGTCACTGCCAGGTCGAGCACCAGGGCGCTCCGGCGTAGCAAGCGGTGCAGGTGGTCGATGTGCGACAGTGTTTCGATTTGCCGCTCCATTTCCGGCATCTCCCGCGCCGCAGCGGATATCTCGCTCAGCGGCTTCGGTTTCTTCATACCTCCGACCCATTGCGGGCCGTGAACAACGCCGTCAGGGCACCGGGTAGCCGGGAACGGCAGGCGTTCAAACGGCACGCTGCCGTCCACGCCGTGCTTCCGCAATAGCGCTCTACCTTCCTCGACGCCTGGCAGCGGATCGTAGAAATCGCCGATCGCAGGGTCGCGAGCCATGGGGCGCTGCAAGCTTTCTGCTGTCAACGGCGAAGGGATGGCTGCCGGTGCCTTGAGATAAGCGTGTACCTGCCCTTCCGTCCGACCAAGCGCCGACTTGCTGCGGGTTGCGCGCTGGCGCTCTATGGGGCGCAGGGGTTTGCCCTTGGCGGTGGTCCCCCACTCGACCAGCTTGCCGTCGCGGAAGCGCAGAGCGCCGACGGTTGTGTCTGTGCCTTTGTTGGTGTTCCGCCGAGACGTAGGCTTGTATGGTAGGATGCCAACGGCGGCCAGCAGTTCATTGATAGACGGCCGGATCTCGATTGTGGATTCCGTCGAAGCTTCCGTGGTTTCAGCGCACTCTGGCACGGGAACAGGGAAGCAGAGATTCCGCCAGTATCGGAGAGCGTAGAGGCGCCTGTAGTCTTGGCGGTGGTAGAGGCGCTCAAATGCGGGCCAAGCGAGTAGCGGGCGCGCGGGCTTGTTGTCGTTGGCCGCCACGAGCAGCCGTTTGTTCGTTGTCATGATGTCCCCATCAAAATCAGGTTGGCACTGGTCGCTTGACGCGACTCTGGTTCAATTTTGGGATTGTTGTAGCACTACATGTAGTCATTTCTATGTCCATATACACTATATGTAGTATGTGCACGCGTAGTGTTGCAATCACGCAACACGTTTAGGGATGGCCCAATTTCAGACTGTCTTGTGCAATGCGGGGACGTCGGTTCCCGGCCATCGCGGCGAAGTCGTCGATCACCCCCCGGTGGGTGGCTTGTTCCCCTTGACAATTTGAATTTTAGGTTGTGCTAAACATTCATCGAACGCAGCGGGAACAATCGCTGTACGGTTGCGGAACGTAAGGCGTTCTACATAATGGTGCGTATGGTGGCGTGATGCACGCCATATCCGCTCAGCGGGCAGCGGTGCTCTCGGTGAAATCGAAGGCATGTACGTTTTTCACCCCCTTAGTCCTCTCGCCCTACAAAAATGCTCGTTTTTCCGGTGGGGGGGTGTCCCCCTCGGTTTTGCCGGACATATCTTCAGCCAATACATAGCTATATTATTGATATATATATATATATATTACTACATAAAGGTATGTCTGAAGGCATGTCGAAGGTATGTCTGAAGGCATAGCGAAGGCATGTCCGATTTTTAGGGCGAAGGCATGCACAGATTTTATCCGACATGCCTTCGCCTGCGCCTTAAGCAGGCCTTTCCGCTATAGCTTCGCGCATGGTTTGGCGTCCTTCGGCAAGTGCGCGCGAGACCAGTACCGCGTTCGAGTTTGCCCTCTGTCGCCTGGCTGTTCGGCCAGCACGACCTCGCCGGCTTCCTCGAGTTGCGCCAGCACATCGTTGAGCCGGTTGCGATCGAGGCTGCCCTTGACGCGCCGTGTGATGACGCCGAGTGCAAGTCCTTCGGACTTCGCCGCGTCCACCATCCTCTTGATGCGAAGATACTCACGGCCCTTCTCGTTATCAGCCACGTTGTCGTGCGCGCCCCGCAGGATTGCCTGAAAGCTCGCCTCAGCAATGCGGTTCGCCCACTCTTGGATTTCCCGCGTGATAACGGGCTCTTCCGGGGCGCATCCGACTGCAACGATAAGCGCCAACCTGGCCGCATGCTCGCCGACACGGCTACGGATTGGCCGATATTGGGGGTCGACTTTCAAAGCGCGCATGCGATCGTCGAAGCCCTCGAAGACATCCTCGACCCCGTCGGCGTATGTGGCGGTAACCATAGGCCACGGCTTTTTTTTGCTATTGGCCGAAAGCGCATAGAAAGCACCTGGCCCGAAGCGACCGCTGCCCTGCCACCCGAGCAGTTTGTCGACCATCTCCCCGAACTCAGCAGGCGGGTTGTCGATGCTGCCGGCTGGTCGCCGTACTTTCTTCGGCGGGGTCGTGCCCGCATCAATGACAAGCAGACGGCCGAGCAAACCTTCGCTGATGTTTCCGCTTCCAAGCGCTTCCCAGAAAGTGCTCGGCGTCGACACGCCATGCAGGACGAGGCACGGCTGCACAACACGCGAAAGATTGCCCTCGGCCTTCTCCGCGCCGCCCCAGGTACCGAACGGCGCGCCTGTCAGTTCCATCAGCGCCGTCAGGATCTCCTTGCTATGTGTTGCCGCGTTCCGTCCTGTAAGCTCCGCTAGCCACTTTCCGAACTCGTCGACAACGCCAAGTGCAACCGGAAACTTGCGCAAGCGTCCTGCAAGGCCAGGGAGGCTGCGCAGCTTGTCGGCCAGCAGCGCCTCCGCGACTTTCTCGCCATCCGTGGCCGTGGCCAGAATAGCGTCCTCAGCGCGGATCGAGATGTCTTTCCCGAAACCGGATTCCGCCAGGGCGACGGCATACAGGTTCGATCGCAGGCCAGTCGGCCCCTTATACCTGCGACCAGCGAGCACGGCAATAGTTGCGAGCGCCGAAACAAGCGAGAGGTGCGGCGAGGGGAAACGCGAGCAAGACGTGATCCAGCGCGCGAACTTCCCGACTG
>Ga0228711_1009657_pt1 | contig 12990 bp, 9 predicted proteins | sample MedpolnodulmetaG_2_FD_177996 | JGI IMG/M metagenome (GOLD analysis project Ga0228711, IMG submission 177996) | Root nodule microbial communities from Medicago polymorpha collected in Santa Monica, California, United States - brown nodules | ecosystem: Host-associated > Plants > Roots > Nodule...
TAATTTTTTTTTTTTCATCTTTTTTTTTGTCTTTATTTATCTTTTTGTTGATGACAAAATAGGGAGTAGATATATAGTATTAATATCTGAGTGTTATTACGTTTTTATTAATGAATTTAATTAACATGGATAGAACTCAGGGGGAGCTTACAAACCTCACCTTAAAGTACTATTGGACTCAGGAGGAGATTACAAAGCTCATACCCTTAAAGTCAACGTGTTAATTAGATTAACAACAATTGAACATTTTAAATACTAATGTTTGTCATCATCAAAAAGGGGGAGATTGTTGGAACAAAATGTGTTTAACATTACCCTTTTGAGTTTTGATGATAACAAGGTATTAAAAATTGTCAATTGGATATGCAGGACCATAGACAAAAATTTAGTGTCTCTTTAAAGTATAGGTTCTGAAAGAAAAAATGAGAGCAATGGAATCAACAAGAAGGAAGCTTGAAGCATCTGAAGAAAAGAGGTTCTTAAGACAAAGTGCTCCTGAAGTGCCGACGTCATCAGAAGCACCTCGTCAGAAGCAAGATCACCAGAAGCAGTTTTCATCAGAAGATCTGAAGATCATCAGGAGCTGAAGATCATCAGAAGCTGAGAGAATTAAAGCTTCAAAGGCTGTTCAAATGATTTAATCACTCCTAGCATTGCAGAAGACTGGAAAAATGAAGCAACGACTAATTCAAATGGATTTGAAGGCATTGGATGCTTTTTCGTTGGAGAGAGTTGACAAAGGACAATTGTACGAAGTGTACAACCACTATCTCCACTACTCTGTTTGTGTCTGCAGCAGGACAAGAATAATAGTTATGCCTACACCAGTGTTCCTCCAGACTTGGAATGGATTTGAAATTGATCCTTCGTAGAACAATAACAAAATCAGGCAAAAGATCATTGGTGATTTAATCAAGCTTCAAACGACTCTTTTTGATGTGCTGGCAATTTCCAACGTATCTTTCACACCTCTATATAAAGGAGTGAAGACCTGCTGTTTGGATATGCAAAACTCATACAATTTTGCAAGTGCCAAAACTCTGCTGAAATTGTTCTGCATCAAAAGTTCACTTAGAATTTCTTATCAAAGTTCATATCTTAGAAATTCTAAAGTCTTAAGAGTCTGTGTCTGATTTGCATTGTGAACACCACTGATTGTATATCAAGTGTTCAACCTCAAACAAATTTCCTTGTAATTCTGTTTGAATAAAAATCTCTTGCTTGTGTGCTTAAGCATAGAAAGTCTCTTGATTTAGTTCAGGAGCATAGAAAATCTCTTGCAGTTGTGCTTGAGTAATTTGAAGTCTCTTGCTAGTTGTAGCAGTGAGCAGTTGTAATTAGATATTACACTTTTTAGTGAACTCTCCTTGGAAGTGCAAGGGGGACAAGACTACTTCCGGTTTGTGGAAGGAACCTGTATAATTGCTTTGTCTCTCTCTCTCTCTCTCTGTGTTTTTATCCGCTGCATTTAGATTCTGATTATCACTTCAGAAGTTGAACTCTATTTGCTTCTGATCAGTGACTTCAGTAGGAGAAAACGAAGAAAAAGCAAATACAATTCAACCCCCCCTTCTTGTGTTTTTCTCACCTTCACATTTCGCTAATAGCCAACCTGGGTCGAAATTTCCAGATTTTCCAAAAGCTGTCAGTTCGTCTCTAGGGTACGTAGTGGCTATTGGAGGTCGTCTTCGCAGTCTTTTACGCAATGAAGATCCTTTATGATATCAAGTATCGAATGCACATTACATCCTAAGATTTATAAAGTAAAAGGCATGGACAACCATTAACGAAATTAATCTGGTTCAAGGTAACATCAGAAGTTAATGTGTCAAGAGTTAAGAAGGAGCATCGACCAAGAGTTTTGAGGTTCCGGCATATGGAATGGACGTTGCAGATGTGAAGACATGAGACAAAAAGTAAAGTGGTGAAAAGTAATGTGAGATCACAGGTTTTCTGGATTTCGTGAAGTTATAATTATTCCTCGAATCTATGTTTTGCTTAATTAACTTTCTAAGGCTCGTCGTAACGATGGATTGTAATGATTACAAGGTCTGAAAATGGATACATGCATATGGGTAACTGGGGTTGGCGTTCTTGAACTAAATAGGAATTCTGCAGGTGCTGGTCCGTCACAACTCGCGTAGAGCAGGCTGAACTCACTTGGAGCGAGATTTGATGGCACAGTTGTGTTGTCAACTCATTCCGTGATTTTATAATAACGTATGGGGCCTAGATTCACTATATTTTTATATATGATGCGAAATCATCAACGCCAATGACCCGTGTGCTAGTATTATGAAGTTTTCTTTAAGAAGAAAATCAACGGGCAAGTATTGGTATGATTAAGCAAAGCATAGCACGTGAGAATATGAAAATGCAATCTTTGTTTTAAAGGGAAGGCATGTACGGGTACATGATAAGTCTACCATGTGGATTAATGTCTATGGCTAAAAGTCAGTTGATAAATCAGAGTGGCGCAACTGAGATTGATCGGTAAGGATTGAGTAAGAAGTTTGAAGCATCAAGTTCAAATCGCGAAATTCGGATAGTTGATGAAAGGCGTGGAAATAATATGATGAATGTGTCCCCCCTCAAGTGAGTCAAGAGAAATTGAAGTCACCTCTAGTGTGATGATCGGATTGATTGGTTGACAATGTCAGGTACACGTAAGAATTGATAGTCAGTTAAGAAGGGAATGTGTAAGAGATAAGATAAGCACATGTAAGGTCCAGAAGGTTTCCCCTTGCAATTCAGGGTGACGTTTGAGTCATCAAGAATGACAACCGATATTCGAATAAAGAGGAAATTGAAAGAACCCACCTTTGAAGTTAAGAATGTTGTTACGAAGGAAGACCCATATATCAAGTTTTACACGATGTGATTCACACACCTTATGCCATGCTTGTTAAGTGATAACGATACTTGCTATAATAATGATGAACCATATTTTTTTATAACTCCTAGAGTTAACATATGTATTAAGGGACTTAAAGGAAGTTTATTTTAAAACACAGTATTTTTACATTTCTGAATCTGATGAGACACGTCGTAAGCGAGTAAACTCACTTAAGACGTGCAAACTTCAAAACCAACTCTTCATTGGCGAGCTTGGGGCGAGTTGCACGACTTTTTCAAAATGTAGTGACTCGTCCTGTGGTTCTGCAGTGTTGTTATGGGCTCAGTTTCACAATATTCTTTTTAAAAGTTATGCGCCTATTCGTTCGAAGGTACCGTATATCAATGTTTAAAGTTTCTTGAAACAAAACGCCAAGACAAGTATCGTTATTATTTAACAAGGAGCGGTGCTTGAAAAACATGTAAAACTCCGTGGAAGGTTTATTGGGAGTTACCCATCGCAAAGTGAATCATTCGTGGAAGGGCTTTTGGGCTATTGAAGGAAATTAAGATTTGATAAAGTGAACAAAAATGTTCGTCGAAGGATCATAGGGGTTTCTGTGCTAAGAGTATTCAAGTGCAAGTAGTTTAAGTCGAAAGTTTCGAAAGTATGTGAATTAAATGACTGGTTAATCATTCTCAGGTGTTTTGGCAGGGTTGATTTCATTCCTTCACAGTGTGTTATATGAGTTATTTATGAATTCGGTTTCAAGAAGTTTGAAACGAAGTTGAGAATTTCCTAAGATTACGAGAAAGGACAAGAATTTCGCAGAGTCGTTAGATAAGCGAAACAAGCAGGAGGCAGATGCCTTAAGGTTCGATAATAAAGATCATTTGTCCCTATAAGCTACACATAAAATGAGAATCTCATAGATTTCAGTCAGTATCAGGGAGTTATGTTCGAGTTGTGTGAATCTATTCGTACGCCAGGGTATTGATTCAGAAAACTATCAATAGGAAATACATGGTTATTGCAAAGATATATTGAGTATGCGTATGGACAGAAAGTTACCTCAGACGCAATCGAGCACTGCAAGGCAAACCTGGATTCTGGTAGGATCCCAGTAGAAAGGCACATCTTGAGTTTTCCAGTTAATGATAAGTTACTTGTACGATTAGTTACTTCTAAGCAGATAAGCTACGGATTCGAGGCAACTAGTCCAACACGCAGCAAGGGTAAGTTTCAGTCACGGTGTTTCAAGATAATTCTAGATTTTAAGGAGGATTTCATGACTAAGAGGATTATATTCGATTTTATGTGGATTAAGTCAGAGTGTGTTACTTATTCTCGGTGAGAGAAGTATACTTCGAACTCTTTTGGTCATGTGTAATCGGCCGCCAGAGAAATAAAATCAAGGATGTTAAGTATTAGTCGCCGCAATAATTGAGGAATCTCTAAATTTCGAGGACGAAATTTCTTTAAGGGGGGTAGAGTGTAATATCCCACTCGTCAGTATTGGAATTATATTAGTCGAAGGTCTGCTAGAGAACAAGGTTCATGAGATTCACTACGATAGGAGATGTTTTACGAGGCAGTCTTAGTTAAGCACGGGTTAATCATCAGTGTCAGTATAAACACGATTAAGATTAAAGGCATTTCATTATTTTCACACAAGGAGTATAAAATCATGTTTGGTCACAAAGTATTCATTTGGCATTGTTCTTTCTCTCTCTAAACTTCAGAAGAATGGAATTCTCTCCCCCCTCTCTCTAGAATGTCGCCCCTTCCCTTCTCTAATCCATCTATCATTCCAAGTTTTATGCAAATGGTGAACAAGCATGGATCATGGCAACTTCATGAGCAAGAAACAATTGAAAGAGTTGGAATGGTATTGCATTGAAGTGTGTATTTAAGGAACTTGAAGCTAGGGTTTGGATTGAAGGAAAGATAGAAGTTGGAACTTTGAGTTGTGATTGTTGCAGGAATCATCTAGGTGAGTTCTTAGATAGTTTAACCTTCCTTTGGTTTGAGTAATTCTAGTAAGAAAACCATAGATTTGTGCTAAGTTAGAATGACATGATTTTAGTACCCAAATGCCAATCTTGTTGTTTATATGTTAAAATTGCTATGCAAGATGATTTATAATGTTTATATGAGTTGCTGGATGTATATGATGTATTGTAGGATTAAATTGGATGAGGTTTAGATCAAAAATGCAAAATTTGCAGTACAGACCCGAAGAAACTCGCTATTAGCGAAATATTATGCTAATAGTGAAATTCCCCAGATGAAACTCGCCAATGGCGAAATGGTTCTATCCTTGCCAACTTCTCATTTGCTTGTTGGCTCATGTTGGGGCCGGTAGTGCAGTCCGAGGCTTTTCTTGCATTGATTTCCAACTTTATAACCCTTAAACAACGTCAAAGCAATTCACAATACATCGAGCGATTCTTGAAGTGAGAATCATGGCCAATATTAACATATACATCAAGAATGGTACAAGAGTGTTTAAGTATGTTTGTTCGGGTAGCGATAAACTGAGAATGGAGAAAACATAGAGCCTCGACGCAGACCGTCGAGAACTAGAATGTTAGCACGCCCTAGGTATGTCAAGTCATGAATTAATTAAGAGTAAGCAAGCAAGTACTAAGATAAGTTATCATGTATGATCAAGACTTTAAGCAAGATGTAGGTGTCGTGTCTCTTGCTATCCACGGCAGGGGGATACAGGAGGTTCACGTCAGGGAACCGGACACGCTCCGCAAGGTAGGCCCGTACGACACTGAGGGAGTCTGATGTACCTTAGCTAGGTTTTCATCGGTCAAGTAAGGGATTGTACTTGGGGTTACTCCTCTCGTTGCACTCCATAAAATGAACCAAGATAACTATGTTTGTTCAACGCTAACCTTAAACTTAATATGAATAAATCATGTATTAAGATTATGATAAGTTATGTTATGACAAGAATATGTACAAGCTCATGCAATAGAACAAGACTATGAAGATACACTGTCGACGGTCTTAGTAACTCCCCGATCGTCCAGTTTAGGAACATGTCATGAATGGCTTATGTGTAGGTCTTGATGCGTTTATCGTATCTCGACATAGCGGTCCTAGGTTCCCTTGACCGCCATGACATGTAGAGTAAGACAAGACTTATGAGTTATGATATGAAGAACCTTATGACGTCCCTAGTATGCACGACCATCTAGGTATGCATGTTCAACACACATATAATCCACCGAAAGGTTGTATTGTAGACACGTGGTGACCATACGTTTTTCCCCGAGGTTACCTATAGCCTAGGGTTAGGTAGAACTCACTGAGACATTATGTCTCATCCCAATCCTTATTTGTTTCAGATTCGCATGTTGATTAGCAGAATGTAGCAAGCTTGTGGCCAGATGGATACTCAGCAAGGACTTGTTCGTACCCGCTGTAGGATAATCTTATAGATTCAAGAGTGTTTACTATAACTTGGATAGATAGTGTTGTATTATTGATTGTACGAACGCGTATTGTTGTATATGATATATGTCGCGTCATTTTTTGGAGATCAAGGCTATTTGATTAGCTTTTGGCTCACTTTTTATTTCACGACTGAACATATTCGGTTGGTTTTGCATTTATGATGTTGGAGAAGGAGGATAACTTTACTTGGACTTTGCAAATGTTGCTTAAACTTCTTGAACCAAATAGTGATATTCCTAAGGTGGTAGTGACCGATGGTCACATGAGTATGATAAATGTCGTAGCAAATGTTCTCCCCGGTAGTTGTGCAACAGTTTGTTATTTCCATGTTGGCAAAAATGTTAGAGCAAGAATCATCACCGATTGTAAAATTAAACAAAATGTTGTGGTAGTGGATGGGCAAAAGAAGATTGTCAACGAGGATAAGCATAGTAAGTTAGTTGATACCGTATTTGACGCATGGGTAAAATTGGTTGAATCTCCTACTCAAGAGTTATATGCGGGTAATCTAATGGAATTCCAAGATGCTTGTAAGGATTACCCAAAGTTTCTTCACTATGTTGAAACTACCATTTTGTAGCCTTTTAAGGACAAATTAGTGAGGGCATGGACGAACCTTGTGTTACATCTTGGGTGCAGGACCACGAACCGAGTTGAAGGAGCTCATGGTGTGGTGAAGGAATATTTGTCCACCTCCAAGGGTGATTTGGGTACTTGTTGGGAAAAAATAGATGATATGTTGGCAAACCAATTTAGGGAGATACAATCATCATTTGGTAGGAGCGTTACGGTCTTGGAACATCGATACAAAGATGTCACTTTGTACTCCGGGTTCGGGGGTCACAAATCTAGACATGCCATGAACTATATTTTTGTGGAAGAAGAGTGTGCTAGGAAAACCTTGTGCATCGAGAAGAAAACTTGCAGTTGTGTTCAAAGGACGCCGTATAGCCTACCTTGTGCATGCTTCATTGCTAAGAAAATCCGTCACAACAAGCCCATTTGATTGGATGAGGTACACCGACATTGGCATAAGTTGTATATGGGTGAAGAAGAAAGTAATGAAGATATATTTTCGGCCGTGGAGGAGTGGAGTGGTATTCAAGAACGTCTCAAAAGAGTTCAATTCCAAATGAAACTAGTAATCAAAGAGGGTTTGAGGTTGTTAGCGTTTCTAGAGACCACAATGTTGTCACCACCTCCAAGAACGGTACAAACCAAAGGAGCAAAGAAAAAAAATCAAAACTACACCAAAAACGACACGTAGGATCCCATATTCGTGAAACACTATTGATTCTCAACATCCAGAAAGTCAATCTTCACCATGAAAAAAATATTCACAACCTAAAAGAAAAGGTGCTCGCATTGGCATTTCTCCGGTTCTGGTTCCTAAGCCTATCTTGGTTTCAAGAAATTATGATCCATCGAGTCCTATGTATTACATGCCAAAATTCATGAGACCATACATTGAGAGAATTGTGGATGTTATTGGTGATGGACATTGTGGGTTTAGGGCTATAGCCGAATCTGTGGGTTTGACGGAAGAAAGTCATGTTATGGTGCGGAGAGCACTTATTAAACAGTTGAAAGAGCATAGGAACAAATACATCTAGATATATGCGAGCGAGTCCCGCTACAACTACATCTTGGATGGATTGCATCCTCCCAAAAATGCTAGTAGTTTTGCACCTCCCAACAAATGGTTGACATTGCCGGATATGGGACACATCGTTGCATCTTGTTACAATAGGCCGGTGGTAGAGATGACTACCCTTGATATTGGAGTCTCCGAGACTTTTTTCCCACTTAGAGGTCGGCCTCCGGTTAACCCGAAAATAATTGTCTAATGGTTTTGTAATAAAACAAAAGAACAAATGTGATAAACATTTAAACCATTACTCACTAACTATAGTACACACTTATAACATTTAAAACAATTACCAAATGTGAATTAATCAATCAGTGAACACTTTTTATGTAAAACCTCATCATCTCTCATTTGTTTCTTCCGTTGTAAAACGAATTTCTGCCTTTGTCTAAATATAATTGTGGTTTAATGGTTTTGATAGACTTTTATGTGAAAGAAAAATAATTGTCTAATGGTTTATAAAATAAAAGAATAATGAAAATTATTATTGATAAATGGTTTTAAATAATGACTATTACAGAAACCATAAGTATGGTTTAATGGTTTTGATAGTGTTCTATGTGAAATCAAAATAATTGTCTAATGGTTTTGTAACAAACTATAATCATCAATACGTAACAACAAAGAATGTGAAATGTATAATTTCCAATAGATCATATCAAAATAATTTTCTAATGGTTTTGTAACAAACTATAATCATCAATATGTAACAACAAAGAATGTGAAATGAATAATTTCCAATGGATCATATCAAAATATTCGCAATAAACTCTAGTACAAACTTATAACATAAAAACAATCAATCAATGACCACTTTTTTTTTAAAGCCTCATCATCTCTCTTTTGTTTCTTCCGATTTATAAGGAATTTCTGCCTTTCTCTAGCTTTTTCATAATCACTTTTAAGTCGCTTCTTTGACTTAATTGGATTTGGTCTTTCTTTGAACTATAGTGCAGTGGACTTCACCCCTGCAGATGGTTCACCGACAGCAGCTGCTTTTGAAGACTTAGATGGCGTCACGGAAAATGGGTTTGTACGAATACCTTTAAAAAGAAGCAACTCCTCCGCCATTTTCCCAGCTTTAAAAACACCCTGGAGAAAAATTTCAGATGCCTCCGGATCTGCGCAAACACGTGTAGAAAGCTGAACTGTAACAACATAAATTTGTTGATATCGTTGTGCTTGAGTGGTGTCTTCAGTGCCAACATTGATGGTAGATTTCAGCTTATCGACAGACGGACGCACATCTATAGTCCAACGGTTTAAAACATATTGTCCAGGTATTGTCTTCAAAATATGATATTGCACATTACCACCTAAGAACTCCAAGATCTTGAAAACATGTCGACATAAGAAGCCCCTGTTCTCAAACATATGACATGAACAACTAAAACTTTTGCTCCTAATGTCAACTGTGACAACCCTTTCATCAAGTCGATCATGATCTTCAAAACTTGGCAAAAGGTTTTCTTGAAGTTCTGCATCCAAAACATCAACATTGGAAGGCTCGTCATTATCATTATCAGCATCATCATAATTATCGTCAACCTTTTCAATTGTGAAAACTTTGAAAAACTTGTTCAAGGCAGACCCTTTTGTTGTGTCCTCCTCATAACAGTATTTGAAGGAAAGGTCATACTGCCTGTGAATAAATGCAAAGCAAGCTCGTGTGTACTAGTTTACAATGGACTGCATCAGTTGATTGTTGGGATAATTATTTTTTGTTCTAGTGTTTGCAGCCTTGAAGTCCAACTCAGCATGATTATCCCTCATTCTCTGAACCATAATGTTGAAATGACTAATGAATTGAACAAGTGAATGGTCTGGCTGCAGAAATCCACGGAGAAAAGCTTTGAAAGACTCGCTTAACTAAGTCATTTTTCAGACCAGCTGTAAAATGTGACTTGACCCAAGCTGAAGACCAATGCATACGATTTCCGTGAGTTTGGACAAGCCACCTAAAGTCTGAAGTAGGCCTTCCATTAAAACATTTTTTCATCATCTGATCCCAATTGTAGTCGAAATCTAATTCATCATCTACATTTGAAACCAAATTAGTTAACTCATCGAAAAATGCACTGTTTGCATGAGAGCCGAGATTTTTCTTTGCATTCTCTGCCATGTGCCATGAAAAAAGCCCATGAAAAACACCTGGAAAAATATTTGGAATTGAACTCAACAATGCACTAGCCTAGTCTGTATATATCGTCTGTGGTTTCTTATTGGACATACATTTCAAGAATGTTGTAAACAACCAATCAAAAGTAGTTGCTGTCTCATCATACAGTAGCGCATCACCAAATAAAATACTCTTACGATGATTGTCAAAACCAATAAAGGCAGCTGAAATGTAAATGAACCAAATCAGAACAAAATGAAGATGAGAAAAACCACAAGAAGGGGGGTTTGAATTGTGTTTTCAAAAACTTTTCTTTCTTACGTTTTGAAAAACTGTTCCCAGGTTTAGAGTCTGACTAGAGTTCAAAGTCTTAGTGCAGCGGATAAAGGTAAGAGAACAGAGAGAGAAAAAGAACACAAGCAATTATACAGGTTCCTTCCACAAACCGGAAGTAGTCCTGTCCCCCTTGCACTTCCAATGAGAGTTCCACTAAAATGTAATATCGGATTACAAGTTGCTCAAACACACAAGTAAGAGACTTCTCAATGCTCAAGGACAACTCCAAGAGACTTCTATGCTCAATCACACAAGAAAGAGACTCCTTTGCTCAATCACACAAGAAAGAGACTTCTTTGCTCAATCACAAAAGAAAGAAACTTCTCTTAACAATTACAAAGAATTGAAAAAGGTTTTGAATACTTGATATACAATCAGAGGTATTCACAAAACAATACGAACATAACAGACTCTGTTTTTCTAGACACTTAAGAATTCTAAGATATGAACTTTTGTAAGAATTCTCTAAGTTGTTGATGTGTTTAAGCTTGCGACGTTTTGCTCAGAGAGTATTGGCCTTTTTATATTCTTATATATGTTGTTGTTCTTCAAGTCTTTATCCCTATTTATAGAGTATTTGAGAGACGTTGAGAACTAGCCGGTACATCAACTTGTCTTGCTTGAAGCTTTGATTCTTCACCATTGATCTTTTGCTTGATTTGATAATTGTCCTATGAAGAACTAATTTCAAATCCATTCCACTTGAGATGGAACAACGTCTGCAACAATATTATTGTTATTCTTGTCTTGATGTAGAGACAAGTTGCAGAGAAGGTGGTTGCAGAGGCATGCGCAGAGTTAGTGGTTGTACAATTCGTACACTGTACTTTGTCAACTTTGTTAAGCTTCTGGTGAAGTGGCTTATGATGAGATGCTTCTGATAACCTTGCTTCTGATGACCTTGCTTCTAATGACGTGTCTTCAGGAGCGCTTTCTTCAGACGCGTTTCCTCAAACTCATTTCTTCAGACGCAATTCTTTCTTACGCTTTAAGCTTCAATAAAAAATCCTATGCTCTTTGACTTGTTCAATCAGAACCTTTATGAATAGTACTTTGATTAGGATCCTGTACACTTGAACAAATGTTTAGCATATCCAATTGATAATTTTAATACCTTGTTATCATCAAAACTTAAGAGGTGAGTTTGCGAAACACCCTTTGTTCCAACAATCTCCCCCTTTTTGATAATGACAAATACAAGTATTAAAAAGATCAATTGTCGTTAACTTAACAAGCTGACTTTGGGGTTCTGAGGTTTGTAAGCTCTGACTCCCCCTAAGTCTGATAGTCTTTAAGGTGAGGTTTGTAAGCTCCCCCTAAGTCCTATCCAGGTTAATTAAATTCATTTTAAGCATTTAAAATTATCATTCGCACAATTAAAAAAAACTTGAGAAAGAAAAATTTCTCCTAAATGAAATTCTACACTAAATGAAATTGTTATAGAATTTCATTTTAGCTTGGGCTCAGAGTCTTAATCAAATACTTCTACTACTCCCCCTTTTGTCATTAACAGAAACTTAAAGGAAAGTAAAGAAAAATATATAAACAGACAAAAATGAAATAACTCTGAAAATAAAATATATATGTATAAAGAAGTACAGAGTTAAACATTCAGAAGCCAAATCAAAGGAAATAAACTAAGCAAAACAAAAAAAAGGTGTGCTTTTAAGGGTTGGTTTCCTTGTTTTGTTGCTTAAGGAGAGCCACTAGCTTTTCAAAGTCTTCAGCTTGCTTCTTTATGACCTCTGCCTGTTGCCTGACAGTTTCCTCAAGAGCTAGGTGCCTCTGAAGAAGAAAATCTTCTCTGGCCTTAGACTCTTCTTCCTGTTTCATCACTTTCTGTTTCAGCAACTTCAGCACTTTTGCTTCCCTGGACAAATAGTCTGATTCTGGATAGAAGGAAGCATTTGCTAAGTACAAAAGCGGGGCTTTAGCCTTTGCAGCTAAGTGCAGAGCCCTTAGATGGCATTTCACTTCAGCAGCTTGGATTCTGATGCCTTCCTAGCCGACAACATCCAACAATTCAGAAGCCCTGTTCCTCAGAGATGCCCATTGATCCTCATAATCAACAGACAGAGTAGGGACCGTTCTGAGATGCACCAGATCTTGCATATCCTTACTGATCTTTATCATTTCAGCTTCTAAGAATTCAGATTCCAGGAGGTTTGTGGTGTTGGAACAAGGGTGTTTCACAAGTCACCTATTGAGTTTTGACAATAACAAGGTATTAAAAATAATCAATTGGATATGCTAAACAATTTTTTCAAGTGTGCAGGATCCATAATCAAAGTACTACTCATAAAGATTCTGATTGAACAAGTTCAAGAGCAAAGGAATTTATTTGAAGCTTAAAGCATCTGAAGAACTGCCTCTGAAGTGCTGCGTCTGAAGTACTGCCTCTGAAGTGCTGCGTCTGAAGAAACGAGTCTGAAGAAGAGCTCCTGAAGACACGTCATCAGAAGCGCTGAACATCAGAAGCGCTGAACGTCAGAAGCATATCTCACCAGAAGCTACTTCACCAGAGTTGACAAAGGACAGTGTACGAAATGTACGGCCACGAACTCTGCAACCACCTTCTCT
>Ga0228711_1009658_pt1 | contig 12990 bp, 10 predicted proteins | sample MedpolnodulmetaG_2_FD_177996 | JGI IMG/M metagenome (GOLD analysis project Ga0228711, IMG submission 177996) | Root nodule microbial communities from Medicago polymorpha collected in Santa Monica, California, United States - brown nodules | ecosystem: Host-associated > Plants > Roots > Nodule...
CCCCCCCCTTTCTTGTGTTTTTCTCACCTTCTGATCCTAGAGACTAAAGGTGAGGCCGAGATGCTATCTGAGGAGGAGGTGGATGGATTGCATGGGTTGTCATCTGATTTACATTCTCTGGCCAGGATTAATGCTCGTATCTATTGGCAACAGTCGGGGTTGTTATTACTTGGTGAAGGTGATGGAAATTCAAAATATTTTCATCCTATTATGTCTTGTAGACGCCGCAAAAATACTATATCTTCAATCCTAGTGTATGGCAATCGTGTGGAGGATGTTGATAATGTTTGTGCAGTGGTTTTCTCTGATTTTGCTAATCATTTTCAAGCGCAAAATATAAGCAGATCGGGGGTGGAAATTTTTCAGTTCCGCAGGTTGTCCTATGTTGATGAAGTCATGTTGATAGTGCCTTTTTGTGTGGAGGAGGTGAAGATTGCAGTGTGGGACTGCGATAGCTTTAAAAGTCCTGGGCTGGATGGAATTCATTTTGGTTTCATCAAAGATTTTTGGCCGGAGCTGAAGGATGATATTATGCGGTTTATAACGGAGTTTCACCGTAATGCTCAGTTATCGAAAGGAATTAACAACACCTTCATTGCTCTTATTCCTAAGATTGACATTCCTCAGAAACTGAATGAATATCGCCCCATATCGTTGGTGGGGAGTTTGTACAAATTTTTGGTTAAAGTGCTGGCTAATCGTTTGAGGAAGGTAATGGGGTGGATCATCTCTGAGGCTCAGTCGGATTTTGCGAAAGAGCGGCAAGTTCTTGATGGTATCCTAATAGCTAATCAGTTAGTTGATGAGGCCTGTAAAATGAAAAAAGATTTAATGTTATTCAAAGTTGATTTTCAGAAGGCCTATGACTCCGTAGATTGGAAGTATTTGGATGATGTTATGGGTAGGATGTTCTTCCCAACGTTGTGGAGGAAGTGGATGCGCGAATGCATAGGCTCTGCTACTGCTTCTGATTTGGTGAACGAGAGCCCGACTGATGAGTTCCAATTGAAGAGGGGTCTTCGTCAAGGTGACCCGCTTTCCCTTTTTCTTATCTTGATTTCCGCAGAAGGATTACATGTGATGATGTCCGCCATGGTAAATTCTAATCTCTTTACATGTTATAGCGTGGGAGAGTTGAATCCTACTATTATTTCGCATTTAAAATTCGTGGATGATACGCTTCTGTTAGGGGTTAAGAGTTGGGCTAATGTACGAGTCTTGCAGGCGGTTCTTATTCTTTTTGAAGTTATGTCAGGGCTGAATGTTAATTTTCAAAAGAGTATGTTGGTCGGTATTAATATTGATGACTCCTGGTCGGGTGAGGCAACGTCAGTTTTGACTTGTAAAATTGGTCGTATCCCTTTTGTTTACCTGGGCCTTCCTATTGGTGGTGATGCTCGCTGTTTGATTTTTTGGGAGCCAATTCTCTCTCGTATAAATGCTAGACTGTATGAATGGAAAAGTAGAAAATTATCTTTTTTGCGGTCGCTTAGTCCTCCTTAAAGTTTGCATGTCTTTTCTAACTGTGTATGCACTTTCCTTCTTAAGAGCTCCCTCAAGTTTAATCTCCTCTTTCGAATCTATTTTAAATAATTGTTTTTGGGGTGGGAGTGAGGATCATAGGAAAACTGCTTGGGTGGACTGGGATACTATTTACATGACTAAGGAGTCTGGTGTTTTGGGGGTGAGGAGGATGAGAGAATTTAATATTGCTCTATTAGGCAAGTGGTGTTGGAGGTGTTTGGTTGATAGGGAGGGGTTATGGTTTAAAGTGTTGGTTTCTCGTTACGGTGAAGAGAGGGGGAAGCTAAGAGAGGGAGGTAGATACAATTCATCTTGGTGGAGGGAGATTGTTTGAATTGTGACAGTTGGGGTGTTGAGGGTGGGAGTTGATTTGAGGAAAGCCTTCAAAAGAAGGTTGGCAACAATGCTACTACTTTCTTTTGGACGGATAAGTGGGTGGGTTCGGTTCCTTTCAGGAAGGGGTTTAGGATGTTATATGACTTGTTCCTTGATAAGGATGTGACAGTGGCAGAGTTGTATTATTTAGGGTTGGAGAAGGAAGGATGGGTGTGGAGACAGAGATTGCTAGCTTGGGAGGAGGAATTTGTTGAGTAGTGTAAGCCTTTGCTTGCTGGTGTATTTTTGCAGGATACTCTTAGAGATAGGTGTGTGTGGCGGCCTAGTGTGGGCGACGGGTATACGGTTCGTGGTGTGTATCAAATGCTTACGTGGTAGGAGATGCACAATCATGACACAGTTTCCGCAGACATCTGGCATAAAAGTGTTCCTTTGAAGGTCTCTATTTGTGTGTGGCGTCTTCTCCGCAATAGGTGACCTACAAAGGATAACTTAGCTAGGCGTGGCATTATTGCTGATGTCTCTCAATTATGTATGGTTGGTTGCGGTTTTAATGAATCCACATATCATCTTCTTCTCTGTTGCTCCATCTTTGGAACTCTTTGGCAACTTGTTAAAGATTGGATTGGTGTTTCTTTCGCAAATCCTTACAATATTAACGACAATTTTACTCAGTTTGCTTATTATACAGGAGGTTCAAAGCGACGACGATCATTTTTGCAGCTAATATGGCTTTGTTGTGTTTCAGTGTTGTGTACATAAAGGAATAAGAAGCTCTTTAACAATAAAGCAAAATATATTCCGAAGCTGATGGATAAAGTGAAAGTTTCTACCTATTGGTAGCTGAAAGCTCAAAATGTTAATCTTCCTTTTGGTCATTTTATGTGGTTGAAACAACCCTTTACTTGTTTGAGTCTTTACTAAATTTTTATGTATTTTCCTTTCGGTTCCGTGATGTAACACTATTTTGCTCTACCTTGCACACCTTGTGCTAGGGAGCAGACTGTTTTTTGTGATAATATATATCATTTTGGCTTGTTCAAAAAAAATGTATATAAATATTTTTTTTGAATTCCTAACGTTTGAAAATAATTTGTTTGATGATGATAATTTTTTTGAATTCCTAACGTTTTTTGTGATAATATATATCATTTTGGCTTGTTCTACTAACATTTCTAGAAACAAAGTCACTAATAATAATTCCATCAATTTTAATTCAGAAAAAGTTTTTTTTTTATGAGAGAAAAAAGATGAGTCTTGTTAACTTGTGCCCCACAAGTTAAGGAATCCGAACTAGAAGCTGTTCATTGAAAAAAACAAAATTTTGACTTTAAAAAATTGAATAAAGTTGAATGCAAAAAAAAAGATTATTTGCATCAACCTTCGACATCTTCCTTTAAAATTTAAGTATTGTTTTTTGTTTTGGGTTTAATGGACCATTGATAACCAATCAGGATAACTGTGGATTGATATGAATTTTAACGATTCTATAGAACGGGATTTAAATACAATACTACTATAGTTGTCATTCAAACTTGACGTGATTTATTTAGAGAAATAGTCAAAGAGATTTAAATAACTCCAAGAATTTGAAGTCACACTCCATCATATAAAGCGAACCAATAAAATTTTTTTAAAATAAATACCCATACTCATTCTATTTATAAGAGATATTTAAATCAATAACATTTAATGTATTGGTATAAAATTTTGACCAAACACATTAATTTTTGTTGACCCAAATTTTCTATTATAAAAAGATACGAAGATGTAAGACAATCAAAACCATAAGTCGAAATACCATGGAGAGAATAATGGCAACAGCATTCAAGTGTCTTACTTCTATCACCTTGCTTACTCTTATAATCAAAGGTATGCTCTTGTCATCAAATTATATATTTTTTTATTTTTCTATTCTCACCTTTCACCTGATTCTATACTTCTCCAACTCCATGAATCTAGAAAAAAATTGAAATAGAGACCAAAATTTATTGATAAAAAAAAATTTGGCATGTTGTTTCCGTTGTTATTTCAATTTTTTCTAATTGTGATGTATCTCTTTCTGGTTTTATTTTTTTGTTGAATCATATTTTTAGGATCCTATGGGTGTTCCTTGAATAACATCACTATTGGCACAACAAGAAGTGGGAGAGAAATAAACGGTATGCCTGAATGGAACGTGGTTGTGACCAACGACTGTAACTGTGTACAAAGCCATTTAACTTTGTCTTGTGTTGGGTTCAAAACACTAGAACCAGTTGACCCTTCAATTCTTAAGGTGGGAGATGGCGATTGCCTACTTATCAATGGCAATCCCTTGCCTGGTTTTGGAACCGTTAAATTCTCTTATGTTTGGTATCCTCCATTTATTATGTGGCCTAAAAGGTCTACCATAGGATCTTGTAACTAATAGAGATCGACATTATTATTGAATAATACTACTGGTTTCGTACTTAAATATAAGACCTCTTAATTATATTATTCGTAAAAACTTATTCCTTCCGTCTTAAATTACAAGTTGTTTTGAGAAAATAATTTGTCTCAATATTGAAGCATGAATGTGACTTTTACATTTGTTAGTAATATTTTCTTAAGAGAGAGAAATTAATTTATTTTCTGATAGTACTCCATTATTATTATTAATTTGCAGAAGTGATGTAAAATAAAAAGAGTACGTTGGTAGAAAATAATGTATACAATTTAAAATTAAAAAATAACTTTATCAAAGGGAACACAAAAATTTCTCATAAAAAGAACTAGTATTTTGAGACGGAGATAGTAAGAGTTATTGAAATATTTTACCCATAAAAATATTGAAATAGGACACAAGGAATCTAAAGCATCCTCATCCTCTTCTTTTCGATCGTTTTCATTTTGTAAAATTGCATTTGAAAGTTCATTTAAATTAATTAATTAAAACGTATGTCAGCACAAACTACAATTATTGTTGATAAATGGACCTTAATGTATGTGGTTTATATTCTAAAGAAATACCGGTACTATGTTATTCGAATTATCTTGTGTCATTGTGTGGATATAGAGCAGTTAAAGGTCCTAATCATGGAGTACATTGCATACCATTTGTTACTAATTTCTTCAATTTCTTTTTGTAACCAATCAATAGTTTCTTCAGTAGTGGTTGTTGAAATTAATTCAATATTTACTCAATAAAAGACATGCTGAAGACAATGATCAGAAACTATAATCGACCTGGGTTGGTTTAGTGTTGCTAGTCTGAGACATCGGACTATACTCTTTTTAAAGTCTCATATTCAATTTTTTTTCGATGTCAATTTCAGCAAGTTAGTTTATTTTCTTTAATACATGACCCTAAAATTAGGGGGACTAAAAAATTTCAACCAAGGAAAGGCCTTTACGTTACCTACAACATTTGTATGTTGGTAAAACTCATGCTAAAGCAGTGGCTCATATACATAGCTGGTGTTGACTTTTATAAATAAAAAAAATGAAAATCGTTAGATTAAATTAATTTAAATAAAATGACTCCTTTTTATTTTATTTTAAGTGCTTCTTTTATTAGGTGTCTAACATTTTTTTGAAAAAATCAAAATGAGATATATTACCATAAGGTGTTTCCCCTCGTACAAGGCGCGCAAAAGAAAGAAACACCACAAATATTTACACTGTTACATCAACTGGTGACAAAAAGCACCATCCAGGAAAAAAAAAACAGTTACCAGAGAACACCCATACAGAGCAACGGGGTTTTCCACCAATCTAAGTAACTATAAGCGAAACCAACCTGTTTAGATTTCAACCAAAGAAATGAGTGAAGCTTTATTTTATCAATGAGCTCAGAAGGAGCAGTTACCGTATTTTGGAATATACGGTTGTTCCTTTCTTTCCAAATAACCCAAATAGTTGCAAACCAAATTGTCCTGAAGTATAAATGAGAAACTCTTGGCATGCCAGCCATTTTGGTAAACTGAATAAAATGTGGTCGAAGCTCACCAGAAGGCACTGATGAAATACCAAGCCAATTTCTCACAAGAGACCAAAGAGAACCAAAAACGTTGTAGTGTAAAAAGAGGTGTGTAGCGGTTTCGAAGTCATCGTACCGACCTACACACGCCACATTTGTTGAGAGAAGAACCCCCCGATGCACCAGGTTGTCTTTTGTAGGAAGCCTGTTGCGAAGGAGGCGCCACGCCAATACAGAAACCTTTGACGGAATATGTTTATTCCAAACATCATCAACCAGAGACCTGTCTGAAATATGACCTGTGGAAGTGATGTATGTTGGAACAAAATGTTTTTAACATTACCCTTTGAGTTTTGATGATAACAAGGTATTAAAAAATTGTCAATTGGATATGCTAATATTTGTTCAAGTATGCAGGACCATAGACAAATATTTAGTGTCTCTTTAAAGCATAGGTTCTAGAAGAACAAATGAGAGCAATGGAATCAACAAGTAGGAAGCTTGAAGCATCTGAAGAAAAAAGGTTATGAAGACAAAGTGCTTCTGAAGTGCTGACGTCATCAGAAGCACCTCATCAGAAGCAAGATCACCAAAAGCAGTTTTCATCAGAAGATTTGAAGATCATCAGAAGCTGAGAGAATTGAAGCTTCAAAGGCTGTTCAAATGATTTAATCACTCCGAGCATTGTAGAAGACTGGAAGAATGAAGCAACGACTAATTCAAATGGATTTGAAGGCATTGGATGCTTTTTCGTTGGAGAGAGTTGAAAAAGGACAATTGTACGAAGTGTACAACCACTATCTCCACTACTCTATTTGTGTCTGCAACAGGACAAGAAAAACAGCTATGCCTGCACCAGTGTTCCTCCAGACTTGGAATGGATTTGAAATTGATCCTTCATAGGACAATAACCAAATCAGGCAAAAGATCATTGGTGATTTGATCAAGCTTCAAACGACTCTTTTTGATGTGCTGGCAATTCACAACGTCTCTTTCACACCTCTATATAAAGGAGTGAAGACTTAGAAAATGGAAAGACTCAACAACAACAATTTACATGCACCAAAACTCTGCTGAAATTTTTTTGCATCAAAAGTTCACTTAGAATTTCTTAACAACTTTCATATATTAGAAATTCTAGAGTCTTAAAGAGTCTTTATCTGATTTGCATTGTGAACACCACTGATTGTATATCAAGTGTTCAACCTCAAACAAATTTCTTTGTAATTCTGTTTGAATAGAAGTCTCTTGCTTGTGTGCTTGAGCATAAGAAGTCTCTTGATTTAGTTCAGGAGCATAGGAAATCTTTTGCAGTTGTGCTTGAGTAATTTGAAGTCTCTTACTAGTTGTAGCAGTGAGCAGTTGTAATCAGATATTACATTTTTAGTGAACTCTCCTTGGAAGAAGTGCAAGGGGGACATGACTACTTCCGGTTTGTGGAAGGAACCTGTATAATTGCTTTGTGTCTTTCTTCTCTCTCTCTCTCTCTCTCTCTCTCTCTCTCTCTCTCTCTCTCTCTCTCTGTGTGTGTGTGTGTGTGTTTTATCCGCTGCATTTAGATTCTGATTATCACTTCAGAAGCTGAACTCTATCTGCTTCTGATCAGTGACTTCAGTAGGAGAAAACGAAGAAAAAGCTAACACAATTCAACTCCCCTTCTTGTGTTTTTCTCACCTTCAATGTATCTATAGAAGACTTTCACTGAGTAACCATTGACAGGATCTAACAACCATCTCCATTTGCCATTAACGTTATCCTGCAAAACAAAGTTATTTAAAAGAACACAACACTCCCTCACACACTCCTCTTCCCACGCAAACAGGCGGCGTCTCCACTCCCACGCCCTTCCATCAACCGTCCACCCCCACCTCCCCATGTTAACCACCTTACTCTCCTTATCCATCGCCAAATCAAACAAGCGAGGATTTTTAATCTCAACTGAACGTCTCCTACCCATGTATCATACCAAAAGAAAGTGTCCCTCCCATCTCCAACTACCCTACGGATGTTTTCTTCAAACCAGTTCCCCACCCCCTCTCCTACACCTTCACGCACCTTGCAAATAATCTTCCACCACATCGAAGACTGTCTACCACCCTCACAAAGCCGCCCCCTCCTCACCGCATCGAGCTTTTAACACCCGATACCACAACCCCTCTTTATCCACCAACAAACGCCAACACCATTTTTCTAACAACGATAAATTTAAAGCTCCCACCCTTCTAACCCCCAACCCCCCTTCATCCTTAGGAGAACAAATCGAATCCCAATTAATCCAGGCAATTTTCCTATTATCCTCACCACCACCCCCCACCAAATGAGAGAAACCTATTCTTCCACGACGACATGCGATCTACTATACGGTCAACAACTGGTTTCCAGAAACTCAACCTCCTCGAATCCCCACCAATAGGTAACCCCAGGTAAACAAACGGGATAGTCCCTCTTCGACAATTCATAACCGATGCCACCTCTGTTAACCAAGACTCAGATATATTAACTCATGTGAACAAACTCTTATGGAAATTCACCTTTAGGCCCGACACCTCCTCAAACAAAAGCAAGACCGCCCTCATAGCCTGCACATACAGCCAGCTCTTTTCACCGATGATTAGAGTGTCATCGGCGAACTGAAGATGCGAAAGCCGCACCTCACTACTTTGGCCAACACCAAAGCCGTGGAACAATTAAGAACAATTAGGGATACCCGGAGTCTTGCTAAAGTGTATGACATGTTGACATCCTCACTACTCACATAGAAGAAATTTTAATAATTACTACATATTTACTATCGGATATATGTAATTCTTCTACCAAATTAAGTCTTCCATCTGACCGACCATAACATCATCCATAAACAATTTCATACAACATCTTTTGGAATTAATTTTGATTGACTTAAATCTATTGAACAAATGTTGTATTTTGCATGTTGTTGTTTAGTACTCATCAATTCCAAGGGAAGCAGTGGGTATGTTTTGTTCCTTCATATCATATTTAACTTTCTTTGATTTGGCATTTGTCCCTTGATCTTTCAGCTTATTCAATATAACATCGAAATCATTTACAAATGTAGGCATAAACAACTCATTTAAAATGGTTTTTCAAACTTCCAAATCATAAATCATGAGATGGACACTCATACGGTCTTTCCAATATTCATAATTTTCACCTTTGAACAAAGGTGCTCTATTATACTCCTTTCGTCCCTAATTATAAGACCTTTTTGAAAAAATAACGGGAATTAAGAAAATGAATATTTGTATTAAAGTTGTTTGTAATATTTTTGTTTTTACAATTTTATCCTTAAAAGAGAAAGTTAGTTTATGTTTTCCATATGCCATTTATTGCTGATTGAAGAAAAAGATGTATAATAAATAAGGGCATGTATGTAAAGAAATAATTAATGTAGTTGAAAATAGCAAAGGGATCTTATAAAAAGGGACAATTTTTTTTCTTTCAAAAGAGTCTTATAATTAAGGACCGAGATAGTAATCACCACCCTTAAGGGCAACATAAAAGTTATTATTTGTAGATTATCCTTATTGAACAACGCAATGAGAAGTACATCGCTAATAAAGTCAATGCAAAACACACAACACATAATAAAACAGAAACCAATTGGATTAATCAAATTAAATGATTGAGAGAATCACTAAATTTGAAGATATTAATGATAAACAAGAAATATATAATCACTTATTTGAAAAAGAATTTAACTTTTAAAAACTTATTTTAAACAAAATTGAATTAACAACAAGTAAATGTAAAATGGTACATAATTGATTAAATTGGGTCACTAATATGATGAATTCATAGAATTATAAAGAGATAAAGAACAAATAGATTAATTAGAGAATTACAGTACTTCTCCCACACCATCCTTGCTAGTGGGGGACCCAAAGACAACCATTAATGGAGTTTTTATATCTTGATTATCGAATACCAAATGTTTGTGAAAATGTTTACACCAATATTGTTCCTGGAGCCTTGAGAATTAAACACTAGAACCCATTAAGCCGTAGTAAACAGAAAAGGGAAATGTTTTTGTTATTTCTAATAAAATATTCAAGATGATTGAAAGACAATTTGATATTTGTTTTGAAAAATAGGTAATGGTAAAAGGCACCTCATAATCATTGGAGGTCATCATTATAATGAACTATTCAAATTACATTCCTATATTTTTTCTCGGAAATGCATGCCTAAGAATGAGGTATTCTCTATTTTATTGATTACTCTACCTCTAGTAATGAACAAGTGTTACCGACAAAAAAATCCTATATTCATGACAATTCATGCAAGCTTGACCCATTAAGCCCGAATACCCAGTTTTATATCCCAAAAAGTCTTATGTTATTCTCATGCTTTAAACCTTGTGTCTAACTTTAAATTTTCGGCAAACTTCATTCTTGTTTATCGGAAGGTCGACTAAGGTTTTTATAGAGTACTTAAAGCTAGATTAGGTTAATGCATTTCCTAATCAAAAGAAAGAAATGAGGATGATGGAAAATTTGGCATTAGACTAGTTTCCATTATTCCAAGACCTAGGAGAACAACTCACTCTTCATAGGAAATAGCACAAGTAGAATAATGTAAAGAAAAGAAAATAAAACTATATTCAACTAAAATGCAAGTGGTCATTGTGGTAAGTGGTGCCAAACCAAGGGAAGCATAGTCTTATTTATAAGATAAGCATTACAATTTGTATGCAAAAATACATCAATAAACACAATGTAAATAGTCATTACAAAAATATTATTTCAATGCCAAAAGAATAACAAAAAAAACATGAAGTTATGCAGCTCTTACAATTGTAGCCCCTTCATTACGCGTGATCGTAACAACTTTTTAGAGTGCTTTTGCTTTATAAGCAAAAAAAAGGGGAAATGCTTCTTAATGCGACAAGTTTTATCCCGAAAAGATCCTCGAGCGTATATGGCTGTTTATTGTCCATTGGATTATGTATTTATAACACCATGACTACCATGTTTTGCGGCCAACAACTCCTTTAATTGGCTAAAATGCTTTCGCTATCCCTTCTTGATAAACTCCTCCTGGACATATAGCACCACTCAAAAAAACCTCTTTAACTTAAATCACCTAATTACAGTACCCAAGGTAAACTACCCAAATATTTTGTGAAGCATCAATCTTACTAAGTTCATTACCCCTATTAGCCCGGTTACCAGACCATGACATTCATACCATTTATTTGGTGTCACAATTGTGATGACCTTGTCATTTTCCAGTTGCCCAACCTTGGTGATCTCTGCCACTCACATGGCTGCATAACCATGATGAGTTTACCTTGAAATGATCCTGACTCCCAAGTCTACTATGTTTACTCACACCTGGTGAGGACCAATATTTAAAGTCTTTGCAGACTCTCCCAAGTGCTTCGAGTCACTTCCGACTTTAACCAGTTGCTATTAATGGGAAAGGAAACACCTTGAGGTGAGTTTGTATCATTGTGATAAAAATTCATGGTAAGAAGGGTTACTCTCCTTTAAGAGGATGTACAATATAAATTCCTATATCAATGCAAAAGTCACACAGATTATTTAATTGACTTACAATGAATATAGGTTACTCTCACTTTGAGAGGATTTACAATGTGTTCCTAAATAATTTTTCTTGGCTTTCCCAATTGATTTGAATTTCAATTAACATATGCCTTAATCTTTTTAGTGGGTTGTTTGTGAACAGTTTGTAAGACCTTAAGTTTTGATGATAAAAAAAACATATATGAGAATAACTAGGCTAGTATAATGTGTGTTTAAGTGTGAAATAAATTCTAGAAATGCATTTGTTACACTGATATGTGAAAGAAGAGCTTCATATACCGAGCACAATAAGTTTTCCAAGCGTAAAGTAGCTGATTCGGTGAAACGTGAGCAGGGCCGGACCCTAGGGGGTGCAAGCAGCTCTACAGAACTGGGCCTCCAAAATTTGAGGGTCCAATTTTTTTATTTTTTATTTTTATAATGCAGGTTGGAGTAAGTATATAGTATTAACGCTTAAAGATTTCCAAGCTTGCAGATATACTCTAGCGGTTGCAATTTTTGTTGATCACATTAGAACCTTTTTTTTGTTCTTTTCATTTATTCATGTTATTTTTTTGCCCAAACTTAGTGGGTGTTTGGTTACCCGGTGAAAAGGTGCAAAAGCACGTTCATATTCTCAAAAGCAATTTTGTGATGTTTGGTTATCTTTCACCCTTATGTTGTTGCCGTGCTTTTGACCATGCTGAAGCTATTTTCACATAAGCTGCTATTCCTAGCTTCTAGGAATCGATTTTCAATTCTAAGGTTTGTTTTTTCCCAATTTCTCTCTTTTACCCTTGATTATGAACTATATCATCCCCGTCATTAGTATTGTAGTAATGTTTCAAATTTGTATTGCACTTTATATTATATTCTCTATTTGTAATTTTAATTGAGCACTTCATGTTTAATATTTATTCCCAACATGTATTTTTATTTGAATATTGTGTTATTAACAATTATAATAATCTAGTAATTTTATTATCAATTAATCAAAAATAAATTAAGGATGAAAAAACTAATTAAATGTAAAATTTGATATATACACACACTCACACTCACATGTTAAAACCCATTTTGGTCTTTTACACATTTAAAAGTAACTCTGACTCAAAACATCCAAACAACATTTTTCATACAAATCACTTTTTTTTAGGTAACCAAACATAAATCACTTTACATTCAACTCACTTTTAACCAAAATCAATTCTTTCCACCGCACAACCAAACACACGCTTATAGTATAAAATAACAAAGCTCTAACAACGTCAAAAAAAATAAAATTAGCAAAGCTCTAACAACAAAATTATAATTATTTTCGTAAAAAAAAAAAAAAACAAATGTTATAAACATTTTTTTCTCTTTAAAAAAAGTTGAGTTTTTTTTTTTTAAGGGTCTCTCTTTATTTTGAGAACCGGACCACAAATTTAATAGGAACGATGTTGAAACAAAAATCTTTTTGATGAATGTTTTAATGATAACAAACCTTATGGAATAAACACTAAGTTTTATGAATAGTGATCTACTGATGTTTGCACTTAAGTCTTTTCACATAAGTTGACAAGAAAGAAGTCTCTTACAAGTGCATATATATACTCATTGGAAGAATACCAAAACAGTAGTATCACAAGCTCAAAGAAG
>Ga0228711_1009659_pt1 | contig 12989 bp, 7 predicted proteins | sample MedpolnodulmetaG_2_FD_177996 | JGI IMG/M metagenome (GOLD analysis project Ga0228711, IMG submission 177996) | Root nodule microbial communities from Medicago polymorpha collected in Santa Monica, California, United States - brown nodules | ecosystem: Host-associated > Plants > Roots > Nodule...
GTTGGAGATTAGAAACCAACCAAGATACTATAGTTTCTAAGGTCTTCAAAGCTAGATATTTTCTAAGGGGAATTTTATGGATGTAAAATTAGGTCATAACCCAAGTTTTGTTTGGCGTAGTATCCATGCTTCACAGGTAGTAGTTAGAGGTGGCCTCAGATGGAGAGTGGGTGATGGTTCGAGAATAAGAGTATGGTATGATCCATGGATTAAGGATGGAGGGAGATCGCATGTGACAACTGCGATACATATGGGGAAGGAAGGCTTGGTAGTACGAGACTTGATTGACTTAAATGGTAAATTGTGGAGAGAAGATGAGGTGAAGGCAATGTTCAATGAAAGAGATGCCAAAAATATTTTAGTGATGCCTCTTATTGATGAGGTGAGTGCGGACAAAAAGTTTTGGCAATTTACGACTCATGAGAACTATAATTTAAAGTCAGCATATCACTATATAAAGGAGCATCTAGTAGACAATGGAGAATGGAGAAAGGAGGGAAGTTGGACGAAACTTTGGAGACTTAAAATTCCACAAAAAGTTAAGGTGTTTCTTTGGAGGGCAACTAGAGATTGCCTTCCTACAAGATGTAGACTTCAAACTTGCGGGGTTCATTGTAGTGATCGTTGTGTGCATTGTAATAATAGCTCTTTCGAAAATGACTGGCATGTTTTCTTTGGATGTGAAAAGTTAGAACCAGTTTGGAGTGCAGCAGGTCTTTGGAACATAATAAGGGAGAGCTTGGAAATTGCGGATGGCTTCATATCTCTCTTCTTCCAACTACTAGATTTTTTACAGCATGAACAACTCCTAAGGAAATGAAGTGATGACATTGTGGTGCATTTGGAAGCGGCAAAACGACTAGCTATGGAACGACATTGAAACTCAGCCACACATTTCAGTGCAAATTAATGGCGCGGAAAGTTTTGTTACAATGACAACATGTTCGAGACATCCAAAGAAGAAGAACACAGGGCAACCAACACACCATCAACCTTGGAGAGCAAAGACAAGAGCGGTGGATTAAACCGAGAATGGGAGAAATGAAGTGTAATGTTGACGCAACCATATTTCAGGTGCAAGGATGTTATGGTATTGGCATGTGCCTTCGAGGAGAGCAGGGGCAATACATAGCAGCAAAGACGGCTTGGTATAAGGGCCTTCCACAACCACATGAGGCGGAAGCACATGGTCTTAAGGAAGCGATAAACTGGCTTGGTACTATGATGAGATTATCTTCGGTGTCTATTGAACTTGACTGCAAGCAAGTGGTTGATGGCATCTCTAGCACTATCGAGACCAATTCCACGTTCGGAGCTATTATTGATGTATGCAAAGCTTCAATTCAAAAATTTCAAAACTTTAAGATAAATTTCGTTAGGAGACAAACAAATAATGTTGCTCATTTGTTAGCTCGGGAGTCATTATCTTATGTTTGTTCCCAAGTTCATGATTATATATCATCTTGTATTGAAACTGACATTATTAATGAAATGAATTAATCTTGTTTCTGTAAAAAAAAATAAAAAAATACAGTATATAAGTTTGTAGGAAAGATCCTCTCAAACTTGTAGCCAAGATTAAAAGAAGAACAAACTGCATGTTAGAAGAAAATTATCTTTTGTCAAAAAAAAGAAGAAAATTATCTCTCAGTTTTAAAACATAATATGTGCATTTTAACACAAAAAAATAGGAATAAGTAAATTTAAAATTGAACCAAAAATAAAATAAAAATATACTTCGTCAAGTTTATTATATTTTACATACTTTTTTATCATTTAAAATTATAAAATTTCTATGTCATATCCCAACCACAAAATTATTATTTTTTGTTTTGAATAAGTTAAATTAGACTATCAAAATTAATATTGGCAAAAATTAAATGATAGATCAAATATGAGCACATTTAAAAGTCTCAAGCCACCTTCACTGAATTAAAATTCTCAAGCCACCTTCACTAAATCAACCACCAATGGGTTAGAGAATTGGTTTTTTATTTGGGGGTTATATTTGGTGATCTTGCTTTTGAAGATGGTCCAGGAATGATTTGTAGCTTTTAAGTTGAATGGTTGTGGACGATTAAATATTGGACAAATTTAGTGGTCCTCTAAGAGCCAAAGCCATATTATAGGATATCCTCCTTAATTATTAATTTTCACTTTATGTTTTTTTATTTTGGTATGGATTTTTCTACTTTACGTTTTTGTGCTATGACGTGGTACTTGTCAATCATCATAATAATTACTAGTAATAAGTGCTCCTTTAGTTGAGAGGTCACAAGCATCAATAATTTCTTGATTTGTATGTCAAATAAATCACTTGAGCATATGCACTTAAGATTATTGCAACTTGCATAAAGTCATGGATCTCAACATCGTACTTAATTAAGTTTAATTAATTATATGTATGTATCACATTAGCAACTTGGCAACGGATTTAGGGTCTATTTGACGGTTAGGATATGATAGAAGCATGATATGATATAAAGCTGGATAAAGATAGGATATGATAAGGACATGATAAACATTAGTCCTATCATGTGTTTGATGCACACATGATAACAAACAAGATATCATTATAATTAAATGAAAAAATTGCTCTCATAATTAATTAAATATTGTAAAAATGACATGTTATTAATTATAATAGAAAATACATGCTATCATTTTTTTAAAATGACAATATTTTAAAAATAACATAATATCAAGATAATAAATAAGGAATGATCTTCTAATCCCATCAGGATAATTTCTAACCCAGCCTATACTTAGGATAGAAATTACAAAGGAAAGTCAGGATAAGATAGGAAAATGGTTTATCTTATCATATCCCTCTGGTGCATCAAACATGAGATTTAAGCAGGATATCATTAATGTATCATATCCTGTCTCCCTATCCTGACTATCGAACAGACCCTTTACAGTTACCTGTCACATATCAGTGTCTTATAAAATAATCAAGATTGATTTTTTAAAAAGAGTCAAACTCGTTTATTGAACTTTAATATCGGAGAAAATCAAAACTAAGACGTAAAAAGATATAATTTTAGGTTCAAAACCAACACCATCAAATCAATCCAAATCCGCTGAATTGATAGTGTTTCTAACTTAAAACATCTCAATGCCTAGATAATCAATTAATAGAGGCATGCATTTGAAGGCTCCTTAGATGACTATAATATTATTGATTTGATGTTTAATTTTGTCTCCAAGTGAAAAGCAATTGCATTTTTTTAAGAATATAACACAACACTTCATATATGTTTTCGAGAAATTCTTAAGTGAATTCTAACCCAACACGTCATTTTTACATCAAGTCAATTAAAACTCAACACCTCATTAAAATAATTAAAATCAATTTTTTTTCTTATTATGTTTTAAGATTTCTCTCTCATCTTATCTCTCTAGTTTCTTTCATCAACAACACCACCATCCAGTGTTTTGAGAAATTTTTCAGATTAGTTTTCCTTTTTCCTTGGTTTGAACTTTCTGCAAACTGAAATTTTTATTTTTATGAGATTACTTTTCCTTTGTTGGGTTAGAAATTCAAAGATTGGTTAAAAGAGGAAAATCAAAATCCACCGGTATGAGATTACTTTTCCTTTTTCTTGTTTTTAACTAAGTCCAATGTTCAACTTCTGATAGAGTTCAGAACCTGAAGCAATGTTCAGAGGTTAGTGCAGCAGATATAAAAGAGCTAGAGAGAGAAGAAAGAGACACAAGCAATTTATCCTAGTTCTTTCCATAATCTGGAAGTAGTCCAATCCCCTTGTCACTTGAGAGATTTTTTTACTATAATCACACAAGATTACAATTGTTCAAGTACACAAGCAAGAGACTTCATATGCTCAAGCACACAAGCAAGAGACTTCCAACAAACAAAGATTACAAAGAATATTGTTTGGCTGAACACTTGATATACAATCAGAGGTGTTCTCAAAATACAACATAGTTCAGACTCTAGACTAAGAATTTCTAAGATATGAAAGTTTATATGATATTCTAAGTGTTTAATGCGTAATGATTTTGACAGAGTAATGACACTTGTAAAATGTTGTAGAGTCTTGTAGTTTCTTCAAGTCTTCAATCCTTTATAAAGAGGTTGAAAAGAGACGTTGAAGAGTGTCAACGCATCAAAGAGTCATTTGAGAAGCTTTATCAATCCTCATTGATTTGTTGCTGGATTTGGTTAATTTCCTATGAAGGAATGATTTTGAATCCTATCATTGTTAAGGAAATAATCATTCTTTTTCAATGGAGACACAATTGTAGCTTCGTACAATGCACATGAAAATGTTGGAGGTAGTGGTCGTACACTGTTGTCCTTCAATGAAAAGTGACATCCATTCAGTGGCAGAGCCAGAAAAAATTATGGGTGGGCCATAAAAACAAACTCTTGTAATAAACACTAAGCATAAAATTATTTATAAAAACATTAAACTACATAGCTTAAACAATTAAAATGATTCTTTATGCGATCTAACTGATTTTTTTTTAAAGGACACGATCCAACCAACTTAAAATTATCACTAACTAACTTATAACCAACACTTGAACTTGAAGGTGAGAAAAACACAAGAAGGGGGGTTGAATTGTGTTTGTTTTTTCTTCGTTTTCTCCTACTGAAGTCACTGATCATAAGCAGATAGAGTTCAACTTCTGAAGTGATAATCAGAATCTAAATGCAGCAGATAAGACACAAAGCAATTATACAGGTTCCTTCCACAAACCGGAAGTAGTCATGTCCCCCTTGCACTTCCAAGGAGAGTTCACTAAAATGTAATATCTGATTGCAACTGCTCACTGCTACAACTAGCAAGAGACTTCAAACTACTCAAGCACAACTGCAAGAGACTTCCTATGCTCCTGAACTAAATCAAGAGACTTCCTATGCTCAAGCACACAAGCAAGAGACTTCTATTCAAACAGAATTACAAAGAAATTTGTTTGAGGTTGAACACTTGATATACAATCAGTGGTGTTCACAATACAAATCAGATACAGACTCTTTAAGACTCTAGAATTTCTAATATATGAAAGTTGTTAAGAAATTCTAAGTGAACTTTTGATGCAGAACAATTTCAGCAGAGTTTTCACGCTTGAAAATTGTTGTTGAGTCTTGCCATTCTCTTAGTCTTCACTCCTTTATATAGAGGTGTGAAAGAGACGTTGTTGAATTGGCAGCACATCAAAAAGAGTTGTTTGAAACTTGATCAAATCACCAATGATCTTTTGCCTGATATGGTTATTATTCTATGAAGGATCAATTTCAAATCCATTCAAGTCTGAAGGGACACTGGTGTAGGCATAACTGTTATTCTTGTCCTGTTGCAGACACAAACATAGTAGTGGAGATAGTGGTTGTACACTTCGTACAATTGTCCTTTTTCAACTCTCTCCAACGAAAAAGCATCCAATGCCTTCAAATCCATTTGAATTAGTCGTTGCTTCAATCTTCAAGTCTTCTGCAATGATAGGCGAGATTAAATCATTTGAACAGCCTTTGAAGCTTCAATTCTCTCAGCTTCTGATGATCTTCAACTCTTGATGATCTTTAGATCTTCTGATGAAAACTGCTTCTGGTGATCTTGCTTCTGATGAGGTGCTTCTGATGACGTCAGCACTTCATGAGCACTTTGTCTTCAGAACCTCTTTTCTTCAGATGCTTCAAGCTTCCTACTTGTTGATTCCATTGCTCTCATTTGTTCTTCCAGAACCTATGCTTGAAAAAGAGACACTAAATTTTTGTCTATGGTCCTCCACACTTGAACAAATATTAGCATTCCAATTGACATTTTTTAATACCTTGTTATCATCAAAACTCAAAGGGTAATGTTAAACACATTTTGTTCCAACAGAACTAATTTTCCTTTTGATATAAACTGTCATGTTATCGTTTAAAAACCCACCTTCCATCTTGTTTCTCAACCTAGTCTTACTTCATACATACAAATCTTTTATATTTGTTGATTCAATTAACTTAATGTTTTATCAATACACATACATCATGGGCCCAATGTTATATCATTTATTTCTCCATCTAAACCAATCCTTTGAATTCCTTGCTTCTGAACAACTTTTGATTATGCCACGAAAATGGCATATGCAAGAATTGAGGCATCCATCTTCTATGGTTATTCAAGCTTTCGTTACCAACAATTGAGCCATAAATTGAGGAACAAACAATAACAAGAAAAATCAATCAATCCTATTTAATTAATTAAGCCAATTCAATCAATAATATTGCAATTACAAAATTTAACAGTCAATTAAGACAAACTTAGTAATAGTAGCAATCAACAATAGCAAACAACACCAAACACCTTTCAATTCCAAGATCAACAAGAGGCAAGAAACTAACTCTCAATTTGGATTGGAAAAACACACACACACAGAGACACACACACACACAGAGAGAGAGAGAGAGAGTTAGTTGAACGGTAAGTGGGTTTAGAGAATAAGAGTAAAAAGAGGATTGTGTTTGCGTAACAAAGGCATAAAGGTGAAGGGGCTGGATCACTAGGTGGGCTGCTTCGGAAAATTCTTTAAGCTCTAGGTATTTTTGTAATTTTCCTAGTAGAGAAAAAAAAACTATTTTTTTTTGGTGGGTCATGGCTCACCTTGGCCCAAACCATGCTTCGCCACTGCATCCATTGACCTTCTAACACTTCCAGAACCATTGTGCTTGATCTTTAGAACTATCAAAGCTTATCATCCAATGCTTCTGCTCCTTTGTTCTTCAGCTATCCAGAGTCTGGCTTCCAAAGTCCGAGGTCCAGCTTCTAGTTGATCTTGAAAGTCTGACTGCTTCCAGAGTCTAGGTGGTCATCAGAGTCCGACTTCTTCAGATTCTGACTAGCAACTTGGCTTATCTTGAAAATTATTTTGCTCTCTATTTGCTTTTTCAAAACCAACACTTTAATAAAACATTGTATAATTTTTGTCTATGGTCTTGCACACTTGAACAAATATTAACATATCCAATTAATCTTTTAATACCTTGTTATCATCAAAACTCAAGATGCATTGTTTAAACTTATTTTGTTCCAACACTATCTCTTCCATGGGAATGTATCCTCATGCTCTCCTTCACAGCTCATCAAACGTATTAGAGGGTCTTCATGCCAAAGAATCAACAAATGGTTTAGGTTTTAGACTTATTACTAGTGCGTGTAGGGCCTCAAATGGATACAAATTCTTGAATTGGGATGTTTCATCATTGAAACAATCCATGAATGAGCTCAGAGACTCGTCATATTTTTGCAAGATACCAACTAAGCATATTAAACTCTTCTCGATTATCTCACATGTAGAGAATTGTGATATGAACATTTCGTCCATTTGTTTCCACAACTTAATGGATATTTTGAGGAGGTGCGACAACCATAGGTAAGCAACTCTCTTTAAGATGCAGGAAAAGACAATACCCTTCAAAGTATCGATGCTTTGTTGAAGTTTCATTCTATCATTGAAGGATGTTAAGTGCTCGTGTGAATCTTTGTAGAAAGTGTTTCCAATATTTAGGGGGTGGATACAATGAGTTTTTCACGTAACAGAAGCGTTTTTTCAAAATTATTTATAGAGATATGCAAAGTTGAAAAATTATGTTCGAACAACCTCTAGCGGTGAATGATGGTAAAATTTAGACAAGTGCACCAAATCGTACTCAAATAATAAAGTAGTAAGTTATCGTCTCTACAGGATTATCGTTCAACTTTGTAATTAGTATAACTTATTTGAAAAACAAATAAAAGAAAAGATTGAGAATGGTTGCAAGGTTTTGATTCAGAAGTGTAATTACGATTAAGGAATCCTTTAACCCCCTTCGTCTTTGTTGGAATTAACTCAATTAATTATTAGTCTATGACTTTCCTTATGTTTGAATTTAAGAAAGTATAACATAACACCGTGATGAATAAATGAAAGTTTATTTTAATATCCTCGTAATTCAACCAGTTACAATTATGAGGTTCCATTAAGATGAGTTATATCCCTAAATTCATACTTAGATTCATTTAATTTAAAAACTAAGCAATTCACTATTGTCTTGTTCAAATGAAATTTGGGCTGTCAATCCTACTTAGCTTTATCTAGAGATACAGTATAAAACAGACATATACGAATTAATTATTTCCAAACTCCAATGTGTAAAGCCGTGTATCCCTCATATTTCCAATGATTTATGAGACTATGAGGAATCTCTAAATCGACATACTGCCCTTGGTTCATTGCCTTAAGGTTGCACGGGTGAAGTCGAAATGACTGGACACACTCCTTCACGTGAGGTTGGTTTGTTAAAATAACGTTTCTGATTGATCGGGTAAATGATCTTTGTCTTTTGAAGATGTTGTAAGGGATTAAGATGAGATGTATAGTTTCAACAATTTGGGAATCATCTAGAACATAGGAGTATTCAACAAGATCTGGGAAGAGATACGGAAGAGGTGAGAGTGATGGGTTAAGATATTGAATATGGTGTATCCATGGTTATGTGGTTTCCTTTCTTATTTACTCTCTTTATTCATACCATATACATCCCTTCTTCTAGTCGAGGCTCTAATACCACACTGGCCGTGAGCCTCACATATTATGAGATTAGTCTTAAATGAATTATCAAGTTAAGACAATAAGCCAGATTCATGAAATAACTGACATATCTAGTATATATTATTGATTAGATACATCAGTTTTTTAATGAATCTAAAAAATAAAATTTTGTTTATTATAATGGATTTGGAGTAAATACATTAATTTTTTCTTTTTAAAGAACAAATACATTAATTTTAGTCAACCACTTTTTGCTTATATTTTAGGACATAAGCGAGTATTTGGCAAAAAAAAAAAATCTGTTATTTGAATTTGAAAATGAATGAAAATGAGTAGTAATAATAAGAAAGTAAGAAACCGACAAACAAATCCACGGGTAGTCTAGTTTTATATTTAACTTAATATGTGGTTGAAATGTTGAATAAACCAAACCAAAAGGTAGAATAAAAAACAAATATTATTCACCATGGAAATGAATGCTAGTAATAAATTTTAACAGACTCTTATTGATTGATTAAAATTCATATATATCCCGTCAAATCATGTTGATCATATATAAATTTGATAAGTCTCCTATAAATTTTAAAGTATTTGTTGAAAAATGTACGTTGAAAACGAAAGTGTTCGTTAAAATGTGTGTTATATATAAATTTGTTGATAAGTCTCCTATCATTTCTCTTATTCATCACCCTTAAGAAAAAAATACTAAAAATAAAAAATAAAAAAGTATTCACTCCGTTTCAAAATGAGTGTCGTTTTAGCTAATTGTACACAAATTAAGGAATGAAATGAAATAATCATTAGAAATATCACTTTTACTAACAGCCCAAAAAAAAAGACAAACTTAAAGTTGCATTGAAAATTGTGTGTGAGAAAAGTTGGAGTATTTATTGAGGGTAAAGTTGAGAGAAAAATATTAAAGTTGTATCGGAAATGTAAAGTGACATTCATTTTGAAACAAATTCTTTGGCTAAAGTGACATTCATTTTGAAACAGAGGAGTAAATTCTTTTTTTTTTTGTGGTGGTCGGAGTTCGAACTTCAGACCTTATATATTTTATGCATTGCCGCCAAGTTAAGCTCACGGGACAATCATATATCATATGATATCATATAAATTCACATTCATTTCATCAATTTGGTTGGTGTAGAGGAAGTAGGTGTAGGAAACAAAGAGAACCGAGAAAAACCTAATCACACCAAAACGACACAAAAAATGGCCGTTTCAAGTTTCCACCGCGTTTTCACCTTCGAATGCCGTTCCGATCCCGATTTCACCTCCCTTCCATCCACCGACAACAACCACCACAACCGCCGTCGTCATTTCCCAACAAAATCCCTCTCCTCCGCCGCCGCCATCTCCTCTCCCATCCTCCGTTTTCCTCCCAATTTCCAGCGTCAACTCAGCACCAAAGCGCGTCGTAACTGCAGCAACATCGGTGTTGCACAAATCGTCGCTGCTTCGTGGTCTAATGAAGGAACTGGGAACCCCAGCGGTGTCGCTGGGGTTCCGACTCCGGTGCCGGCTGTTGCATCTGCTGTTGATGCAACCACTGCTCCGGTGCCTTTAGACCTCGACGCCGATGTCGCCGATGGCGATGTCGGCGAAAATGGGGCTGTACAGACTAACCGTAGTTCTTATTCTTCGTTTTTGAAATCCGATGCTAGCAAAACGATTCATGCCGGTATGGGAATTTTTAATTATTTTCTTATTTTTTTATTAAATTGTATTGTAATAATTAGTTGCAAAGTATAATTAAAAAGCATTTTTTTCTTAAAAAAACAGTTTTTAGTTTTAATTTCAAAGATTAGGTTAATTTTATCGGTTATAATTATATTATTGAATTTAAATATTACATTATATATGACTAGTTTTTGTTTTTTGGCGAAAATATATGAATAAAATATGTTTTTAGTCATAAAATTTTCATTTTTAGTCTAAAAGCATATAGTTTTGTAATTTTATATGCTAAAAAATGGGTTGAGTGTATAAAAAAAAAATAAATTTATATGCTTTTAGTCTAAGGAATATAATTTTTAGAAAGTGGGTATCTAATAAAAAAACTGGATGTGATTTGCTTATAATTCTTTCTGGGTTTTTATACCAAAGGAGAAAGATTCAGATTTTGTGTCATATGATTTTTTATTTTAATGAAGTAACTTTTATTTGCTCGAAAGTTACTTGTTAGTGGTTTAGTTGATTGCTATGTTGATTGGTATTTTTTGACAAGTGCTGTGTTGATTGATGAGTTTTTGGATTTGTGTTATTATGCAGCTGAGAGACTTGGTAGGGCTATTGTGACTGATGGAATTACTACTCCTGTGGTGAACACTTCTGCCTACTTTTTTAAGAAAACTGCTGATCTTATTGATTTTAAGGTATATTTTTGTTGTTGTTTGGATTTTGTTACACTTTTACTTGTAATCTATGAAGCACGGACACGACAGTATAATTGAAATGTCAACACTGATAATAATTTGTGAAAATGACATAATTCAATGTAATCACATGTGTTGGTGTCTGACACCGACACTTGTTAGACACTGGACATGCCTTCGATCAGAATTGTTGATAGTCGATACTACGAAGTCTCTGAATGAATTTGTCATGTAAGGGAATGAGGGAGAAAATGTGAATGACTAGTGTGCAATGTAGCATCAACACTTTCAGATTGATGGCATGTTCAAAGTGTTGGACATGTGTCAGTGTTGGCCTGCTACATGTGATTACTGATTACATTTAATCACCTCCATTTTTCTAAATTATCTGCGTCCATGTGTCTGTGTTGGTATTGCGTCTGTATCAATGCTTCACGTCAGCTGTGAATATTTTCCTAAATTTTATCATTTTGCAGGAGAAACGTCAAACTAGTTATGAATATGGGCGCTATGGCAACCCAACCAGTACTGTTTTGGAGGAGAAGATAAGGTTTGTTTGTTTAATTTGATATAATTATTATGATCTATGATCTTGTAATGTTTGAAATGGTGTGGTTGAATTTAATGAGGTTTATTATCATTATTGAATCAGTGAACTGGAAGGGGCTGAGTCAACTATCTTAATGGCATCTGGGATGTGTGCTAGCATAGTCTTGCTGATGGCGCTGGTTCCAGCCGGGGGACATCTTGTGACTACTACTGATTGTTACAGGAAGACTAGGATATTTATAGAGACTGTTCTTCCAAAGATGGGGATCACGGTATGTGATTCACTGATTTGTGTTGGTTTTGATTTTACTTTGTTGTATGTTGCTTGAAACTACTTTTTATGTTCCCGTGTTTCATTAGGTAACTCAGAGTAGTGCAAATTGTTTTAATTGAAAGTGTGGCCATTTAGAAAGTTTGTTTTGCACTACCTTAATTAGCTCATACTTGTCTTTCCTTGAAATTTTTATGTAGAGAGATAAAAACTCTGATTTGAAAGTGAATGATCAATAGAGGCACTTATGTATATATCATACTTTGGAATTTTGTTGGGGTTTTAACACTATTTGAAATGGATATATCTAATTGGTTGGGTGTGGTGGATTTCTGTTATGCTTCCTTTTTGAACTGGGATTTGCAGCTAGAAATTTAGAATTGTTATGATTTATAAACTAATAATAATTTTCACCTTGTTGAGCAGACATCCGTGGTTGATCCTGCTGATGTTGGAGCCTTGCAATCTGCTTTGGAGCAGAACAAGGTTAGTGTTGGGAAGATTAATTGGTTGCTTTTCTCTCTCTTATTATAGATACTGTAGAATTCTGATGGTTTTGTACAAATGTGCAGGTGTCTCTATTCTTCACCGAGTCTCCTACCAATCCATTCCTGAGATGTGTTGACATTAAGCTGGTTTCAGAACTTTGCCACAAGAATGGGGCTTTGCTCGTCATTGATGGTACATTTGCTACGCCTTTGAACCAGAAGGCCCTTGCCCTTGGCGCTGATTTGGTTATGCACTCTTGTACGAAGTATATCGGTGGACATCATGATGTAAGCCAATCTGTTGTCCTGTTCTTTAAAATATAGTTTACATATCAAGTGTTCATAGTTTCAGACCTAAAAACATTTCTTTCTGGTTCAGGTACTTGGTGGTTGCATAAGTGGCTCTTTGAAGTTGATCTCAGAAATTCGAATTTTGCATCATATTTTGGGCGGTGCTCTTAACCCGGTTAGTCATTACTACAAGCCTGATTCCTTGATTGATATATGTTGCAAATGCATTTTCCATAGAACAATACTATTATTGTGACTGACATAGTGTGAACATGTTAACAGAATGCTGCATACCTATTCATCAGAGGCATGAAAACGCTGCATCTTCGTGTACAGCAACAGAATTCAACCGGAATGAGGATGGCCAAACTTTTAGAGGCACATCCCAAGGTACCAAGGCATTACTATGATATTTTCTATTAGTAAATTGGTTTTTTTTTTTTTTTTTTTAATTTTTTTTTTTTTTTG
>Ga0228711_1009662_pt1 | contig 12986 bp, 8 predicted proteins | sample MedpolnodulmetaG_2_FD_177996 | JGI IMG/M metagenome (GOLD analysis project Ga0228711, IMG submission 177996) | Root nodule microbial communities from Medicago polymorpha collected in Santa Monica, California, United States - brown nodules | ecosystem: Host-associated > Plants > Roots > Nodule...
AATAATTAAAATCATTAATAATTCATTATTGTTGAACACCCTATTTGCAAATACCAACAATTAAACATCAAACCTATTAAACAAGTACCCATTCTTCAATCTTGACCATTAAATTATTTAATAATATATCAATGGTAAAAAACACATTTTTGTATGGTACACAAAAAGTGTCACTTGTGTATCTTAAATGTGGTTTAGTTAGTTTCTAAGTAAAACAACTATATCAAGCATGTGGCCAGCTCTGGACCATCGTGACTTAATATAAATACATAATATATACGGGTGTGCTGTATTTTAAATGCTGTGACTCTAATTGCCTATCATGAAATCGGAGTAAAAAAATTTGTATGCCCTTCATTTTGGCAAAAATTTAAGGTAGCTTTTTTGTTTTTGGGTTAAGTAGCCTAGCAGCTAGAAAAATTCATCTTAAAGGAGAATAAGTAGGGTGTCCGGGGTTCGTACTCCAACCCTGTATAAATTATGCATTATCCCTTATCAAGTGAACCTCATGGGGAGAGGTACCTTTGTCTTTACAACATACTAAAAAAAAACATGACAAAGTTATGCTTAATGTAGGGAGGTTAAATGTATAAAAAAAATCCAAATTCCATGAAATCCGTTGATTAACAAATTTAGCATGCCAAACTTAGGTCTTGCAAAACCTAACTCGGCTTAGTCTATTCCCACGTCTTCTTAACCCCATCCATATATATGTGTTGCATAAGTTACAAAAGGATTTTTTTGAAATAAAGTTACAAAATGATTTTTTTGAAATAAAGTTACAAAAGGATGAATATTTTTTTTCCTTTCTCTTTGATTGAAAGATAGGTGAACAAAATGGATCTTCCGGTGTTTGATTTGGTGTGTATAATATCGATCATCAAATTGTGCAATGTCATCTCATATTTTATTATTATTTTATCTAAAAATTAAATTAAATTTTAAATAGATTTGATCTATATGATACCAATACCCAACAAAACTTCAGACATCTAAAAATTATCCTAAAATATATAGGTTCCTTACCTTCTTGATCTTGCACACGCTAGAGAAAGCAACAACTTGGTAGCACTAAAATATGGAAAAAGGACTTCTCACCTTCCAATAACACAAAAAGAAGTGACCCAATCATGTGTCATATTCGTTTAATCCACAACTGAAACAGAATGGGCATGCTAATTGTGAAGTCATCTTCACAATGATTTTGAGCTTGCGTCAATAATATTAAGGATGGTTATAATTCGGATGTATAGTATAATCGATGCCATTATTATAGTTTGGTTGTTAGCAAAACAGACAAGTCATAATGGAACAACTTTTTAGTGATAAGCTTTTATTTAAAAAAAATTAATCTTGTAGAAATGATTTTAAGTAAAAATATTTTGAATATAATGTGATTTTACGTTTATATACATTTGTAAGTAATAAAAGCGAATTTAAATCTAATTTCTTTTAAGCAAGATTATAATATTTTAAAAAATAAAAAGTAGAAAAAAAAACATAATCATGAGGGACAAGAACCAAAACTCAAGCAAAAAATCAAGCTTATACTTTCGATCTTTAGATTTAATCGAAGTAAATTCATAATCACAATTTACTTCATAGCAGATGTTATTATGTGGAGGTGTGATTGAACTTTAGTGGTGAAGGTGAGGGTGTGCACCTGCACACCCTGAACTTTCAAAATTTACCCCAATAATCTTATAGTTATTGCACTTTCACACCCTGAGATTTTCATTTTGCACTTGTGGCACACTAATTCTCTCATAAAGAAATAAAAATATGAAGAAAAGAAGTAAAGTTTGATTGATAGTTAACTTGTTGGAAGAAGAAATGGAACGAACGAAAAAAGAAAACGTGAAAGAAACAGAGAAGATGAAGGGTGACGGCTATATTCTTTAAATAATTAGAGTTGTATTTTATCATGGGTTTGGACCAACCATTTTCTGCTTGTTTATGTTACGTTGGGCTAAGAGATGTTTATTTTTTACTGGTATACAACTCTCTTTTTCCTAACGGTATATAACTTATAAACATTCTTTTGGATAATTAAATTAAAAAAGTTGGAAGATAGTTATTATTTGATGGACAACCACTGTAGAGCATAGGGCATCCATATATGCATTGGTCACGTTTTTTATGTATATTCGTTATGTGTTATAGTATATTATATATTGATGTAGTTTTTTTTTATTTTTTATATAGTGGATGGTGGGTTTGGTTCAGATTAGTCGTTCTTTATGTCAGATACAATATTTTCAAAAAACATTTAATTATAATTCAAATTTATTTATTTTTAAACAAGATAGAATTCAAATTGAAATTAAAAATATAGTAAGTAAAAAAAAAGTAGCTTTGACAATGCAAAAATAATTGAATTTGCAAAGTTTTATTTACGAAATTTTTCGCACCCCCTGAGCCAGGGTCCTGGATCCGCCATTGGGCCAAACTACCATGGAAGCAACAAACCCTGGAAAAATATTAGGGTTTTAAGGGAGCACATTACACAACAAAAGGATTAACCAACTTTCAGTAACATGTTATAAGGATTGATCTTCCAAATTAGTCGATCTTTAGGTTGGATATTGAGTTTTTTAAAAAGTAATTCATCTATAAGAAAAGATCATCAGTTTTGATTGAAACAATGGTTCAAAGGAGTAGAAAATCTTTTCTCAACTCAGCGACTTCATTTGTTGTCAATTCCAACACCACTCAATTAAGGCATGTGTTGCCTTCAAGAATAATGCCTTTTTTAATCAATTGTTGAGACAAAACAACAAAATCGACCGAGAATGAGATACATTTTTTCAACAACATTTTTGTAGTTTTTTACTGCCTATTTTTTTGTCAAGTTTAAAAAATGAGTAAATCACAAATATGGTCCTTTAAATAGTAAAGGTCGCTCATTTTGGTCCCTAATTTAGGGACCGACCTCAATCAATTTGGTTCTTATGATAAATCATTTCATTAGGTGCATGATTCGGAGTATGATAGGGACTAAAATGATCAAAGTAATTTTGGATATTGTGTTCTTTTATTGCTATTTTTTTGCAATATATTTCTCATCGGTTAGAAGTGTAATTCAGTTTGTTAGAGTAGTTTAGTTTGTTAAAAAAGTTGTTATTAGATATCTTGAATATGAAGTAACTTGTGTAACAAATATTGTTGTATAAATAGGATAGTCTTTCACATGTCTAATGTAACAAACAATTAGTGATTAGAGATTTCGAAAGCAATATACAACTCTAATTCTCGCTCTCATATGAACGCTTTCAATCATAAAAGAAGAAGGAAATATCTTCTTTTTGCTTTGATTTGTCTATCTTTTAGAGGTGGAGATAACCCACTCATTATAGTCCCTTATCGATTTTCGATTATAGCTTCAATCCCATTGGAAAAAACATGAGGCCTAGAAATTCAAGAAAAGTATAGTTACCATCTTTTTATTATGCCTTTACATTCCCTGCGAAGCTTTGAAGAGGAATACAAATTATATTGGAGAGAAAACAATCGTTGAAGAGCACAACATACAAACAATTAGGTCATTTTAGTCCCTTAGATATGACGGTTGACGCTTTGTTTGAGAGTTTGGAGGGGAAATGAAGGGAAGACTTTAGAGGGTTGAAAATATTGGGGAAAATTGTAAAAAATTTCACATCTTTTTAAAAAGTAATTTTTTAGAGAATGATAAATTAATGCTTATAATTAATACAAGTATTTGGGCCCGTGCGATGCACGAGAAGTTGATTATCTCATTGACTAATAAATGTGGTAGTTTATCATGAAATGAAATAATAGTTATTGTTAAGCATGAATTAATACTTCCAAAAGACGACAACAACAACAACAACCGAACATTATCCCACTATGTGGGGTTGACTACATGGATTGAAATATGTCATATTGTTCTATCACAACCTATATTTAGATCCAACTTATTAATCTATAAATCTTTCCTGATAGTTTCTCTTATAGTTCTTCCAGGTTTTCGTATACCTCTTTAATATGACTATCCTCTATTTGATTTACTCTTCTTACTACAAAATCTACAGGCTTTCACTCTACATGTCCAAACCACTTAAACTTATTTTCCACAATATTTATACTATAGGTTCTACCCCAATTATCCTATAATGTTGTAATTTCTAATCTTATCTCATCTAGTCTTTCCACAAATCCAACACAGCATTCCCATATGCGCACACTTACTTTATTCTCGTGTTGGTTCTTAACTGCCAATACTCTGTTTCGTAAAACATTGTTGTTATGACAACTGTCAGGTATTTTTCACTTAAGCTTAAACGGCACGTTTGTATCACAAAAAACACCTGAGGCTCTTCTACATTTCAATAATCCAACTTGAATACAATAATGATTTACATCTGCTTTTATTTCTCTGTCATTTTGTCCTATGAACCCAAGATTTTTTGTTGAAAGAATGAACCCATGATATTTAAACTGTGTAACTTGTATGATAAGATCTCCAACTTTCATCTCTAAGGTCGAACTACTTCGTCTTTTGTTGAAACTACATTATGTATACAGTGTCTTACTTCTACTCAAAAGAAAGTCTTATGCTTCTATGGTTTGTCTTCAAGTCTTCAACGTCCCATTCAATGCATACTTCGACTCTCCAATTAAGACTACATCATCTACAAAAATCATACATCTTGGTGCTAGCTATTGGATGTGTTTCGAAAATACATCCAAAACTAATGTAAATAGATAAAGGATTAGGGTTGACTCTTGGTCCAATTCTTGTTATGAAAAATCATTGATAGGGATTAGGGTTAACCCTTGGTCTAATCCTTGTTATAAAAAAATCATTGATAATGCTTCCAAAAGACAAATAATAAAACCCCTGAAGTACATTAGTCTTCAACAACATTTTCGGCTCCAAAAAGTTGTCTAAGAGACTTGAGACCTTTTATAAATAAGATACACAATCATTTTCTAAAAATATAAATAAAGAGCAAAAAATTAGGAAGGAAAAGTGCAACAACATTTTTGGCTCCTAAAAGTTGTCTAAGAGACTTAAGACCTTTTATAAATAAGATATTTTTAATTTTAAGAAAATTGTAACTACTTAGATTAAATTTGAATAATTCATGTAAATCCTCCAAAACCCCCAAAAATCCTCCTCCAATACCATTTTTGAATTCCCCCAAATAATGAGGGTTTTGTATTATGAATTATGAAGAAAAATGAAACCCTAAAGTCTTCCCCTTTCAATGTCATATATTTCTTCCACTTACCCCTTCTTTTTTTTTTTCAAACCCCTCTCATTTCTCCCCCTCCAAACTCGCAAATAAAGCCTAAAAGAATAACTTAACAAAATGACTAAGTTCATTTACGTCGTAACATTTAAGGGAACTTTTTTTTTCCACCTATTTACAAATTTGATGAACCAAAATAACCAACCATACGATCATAAGGACAATGATGATTTTTTCATTAAAAATAAATACTTCATATCTCTCTTTCTCTCTATCTATCCCTGATCAAATGCATCTCTTTATCATCTCCATTTTCTAACCATCTCTTTCAATCTCTCCACCTCTACTCCATTCTCTTCCTACTATGTTCAAAAGAGATTGATGCTTGTCGATTCAAGTAACTAATTTCTCAATAAGATGTCTATGTGTAGGATGTGTTTCATTTATATCATCAAATGTTAATCATTGAACACCAATAATAAAGTCACCTACGAGATATAGGTGCATTTATATATTAGTATTAGTTTTGGTCAAGTAGTTTAATGATTAGAAATTCACCTCTTAAGATGAATAAGTGAGGTGTGAGGAGTTCGAACTCCAACCCTTACATATATTATACAATAACCCTATCAAGGTATTACTCAATGCGATTTTATCTGACTCAAAGTATTATTCTCTTTAATTACGTGCGGAGGATATCAGTTCATAAAAATATTCCTTTTGTGTTCCAAATTAAATTCTACACATAAATATATGGATATAGTAACAGTAATACATTTCTTATAAAAATTCATCAACTTTTGCATTTTCACTTAAAAAAAGTACTATTTTTCTTATGAATGCCAAAAGAATGATAAGAACAAAATATACAAAGCTTTGTCAAATTATTATCAAGAAACAATTACAACACAAGTATGGCAGCATCGAAAACAGTTTGATTATAGGCTTAGTCACCACTAGAAGAGCAGAACACAAAATCAAACATAAGCCGTATCTTTCACCTTCCCCCTCTCCAGAGCTATTTCAACCGCAAAAGTTTTTTTCCCATTATTTTATGGTGTCAATTACGTTTGGTAGAATGTGGTAGGAAAACAAACAAATACAAATGGACCCACATGACAGCACTAGAACACAGTGTCGTTGAATTAAAACTCATATGCTTCTTCTTACTATTATTATTCTATCTCACACTTTAGGTGTAGAAAAATAGAGATAAAAAAAGTGCAATGTAATATAAAATAAGACCAATATTTTAAATATCAAATTTAACATCCAATGACAAAATCTTCATATTATGATTAACTGCTTTTAATTTCTAAACTTTTATGATTCAACTTCTTTTAATTTCTAAACTTTTTCATCCGATTACTCAAAGTTCAATATGATAACCTTTCAGACTCTCTCAAGACTTAACACGATTAAGATGCTTAAATAACTAAACTGCATAAAATGCCGATCAACAAATTGAACCGCCTAATTTAATTTGGTTTTTAAAACATTGAATAAAACACTTAGAAAGATTACACCATTTTTTTTTGAAAGATTATACCGTTGATGTCTCGTAATTACATCCAATGTGATAATAGACACCGAAACATTTAATATATAGTAACGTAAGTTTGAAACCGGAATACTTATCTTCTTTACCGATAATGTTAGTGCGTATGAGTTTCGCTATAAAACAAATAGAAAAAGAAAAAAAGATTACACTGTTGTCATTTTTATTTTATTGTCTTACTTTTAGATTTGCCTATATTTGCGTAGGATCCAAGTACTTCCCTCAACTTTTCACTCTTTACACTCATAAAAAGCTAATTCTGGAACACACACACACTCTGACATGACACATATATAGAGAGAGAAAGAGAAAGTTCTAACCATATACTATGTGGTTGACTATGTCTTAATGAGAATCATATATTGCATTTTCATATTCAAAAGACTAAAGATTCATCTGATTCCTAATCTTTTCCTGGTAATGTTTTCTTGTGACACAAAAAGTTTCTTGTGACTTTTCTTACTTTTGTTATCTGCTCTAACAAATTTTCAATCATGGGTTGTTTTTGTTTATGCTTGCTGTGTTTTCAATCAATATTGATGGTGGGGTTGGTGAAATATTTTTTTTTCTTTTTCCTTTTTTCTAGGCATGTGCAATTTGAATTTCTTTGAAGCAATTCAATTAAAGTTTATTAATTATCCAGCTATATTTGGTTGTTGCTTTGAGTAATGAATAAAAAAGTAGTTTTTATTAATTATCAAGCTATATTTGTGTGTTGCTTTGAGTAGTAGTTATCTACTATCAAGTGTGTTTGATTGGAATTGGATTTGGATTTGGAATTCAGGTTTTTATTTTCTTGCTTTCTGAAGAGTAATTCTTGTTTTTCCTTTTGAATTATACATTTAGAGTAAGGTTTCTCATTCATTTAATTTTTTGGCATACTTAACTAATCTGTGCAATTTCAGTTTATGTGAATTGTAGGTGAATTTTGAGACGAGGTTTGCCGACCTACAGAAAATAAGATTGTATGGGTTGGCTTACCAAGTTTCTAAAGGGTTCGAACCATAAACATTCAGGACGAGGATACAGCGGAAAATATGGACACGACAGAGATTCGGATAATCATGACAATTCCGCGGTAATAACAGTTTATGCTTATGTAGTAAAAAGTAGTTATTTTCTTGCTGATAAAAGAGACTGAAGTTGCAATAGTGGCAAATTCTGAGTGTAGGGTGATTTGAATGATTTTGAGAGAGAAGAAATTGATCGTGCAATTGCGCTCTCTCTTTCAGAGGTTTCAGAGGAAGATCATAAAGGGAAAAAAGTTATCGGTAAGATTTATGCTTTTGCAATCAGTGGTTAAAATGCTGCTTTTGTAACATTGTTTGAATGGAATTAGTGTTTTAAGTGAACCAGGTAACTAAAATATATGTTCTAAGAAAATGCATATTGACATATCTTTTGTATAGTTAGAGTCCATTGAACAGATTATGAAATTCCATTTGATAAATATTTGATTAGAAAAGGTTACCTTTTTTTTTTGGGTTGGTGAAGTATTTAAAAACGTCTCGTTTTTTTTGTCTTGCTGTCAGAAGAAGATTCTGAATCTGAAGATGATGAGTTGTGTCCACTTGATGACGAGGAAGATGACCATGTTGGTGATGTTGAACAAGATGAAGGGGACCATGTTGCTAAAATTCAACAGGAAGAAGACGAAAGTCTCGATGAAGTTCAACTTGAGGAAGATGAACAACTTGCCAGGGCAATTCAAGAAAGTTTGAGCATTGATTCACCTCCTCCATCTCAAACTGATTCTATATTTCAACCTTTTACAAACCTCTTTTCGCCTGTATACAGGTAACTATGCGAAAGATGACATTCTCTATCTGTAGTATGTAAGTCTAAATACCATATATCGAATTTGCTAAAGATCGCTGCATATGCTAAAATGGGAAAATGATTGGCCTAATATGTGAAATCTTAGAAAAACTGAAATAGCCACCTCTATGGTGACATCATAGATTCAGATAGTAGACATCTAAAAAGTTTGCTTTTCATAAGTTCTTGAATCTTAGAAATAAAAACGTAGACTAAAACCGGTTACTGCAAAATGTGCTTGCAGAATCTGTGCTGGCTGCAATGTTGAGATTGGTCATGGAAGGTTTTTGAGTTGCATGGGAGCTGTATGGCATCCGGAATGTTTTTGTTGCCATGCTTGCAAACTTCCAATCACTGATTACGAGGTTCGAGTCTTGTTTTCGTTGTTGAACTCTAACATGACTTTATTTTATATCTACTTATTTAAACTTTCTTTACGAATTCATTACGGATGTTGTTTAACTTATATTCCTTGATTTTTTTGTTGTCAATATGATTGTAAATAATACTTGGATCTTTATTCGTTACAGTATTCCATGTCTGGAAATCGTCCTTACCATAAATCATGCTACAAGGAGCTGCATCACCCAAGGTGTGATGTTTGCAAGATCTTTGTAAGTAGCATTTGGTTTGATTTTTTGTTTACAATTATTCTTTTTTGTCAATTCTGTTGTGCTTGGTTTTGATAAAAAGCTTAGCTAAATTATGATGCGCGTTAGAAATTTCACTACACTATGTGCGAGGAAGACCATTGACTTTGATCTGTTTTCATAATTACTTTTAGAAGGCTAGAAATCAGGATGTAATATCAATCGATTCTTTCTTTACAGATCCCACAAAATTCAGCTGGCCTCATTGAGTATAGAGCACATCCCTTCTGGCTACAAAAATATTGTCCATCACACGAGCGTGATGGCACTCCTCGTTGTTGTAGCTGTCAGAGGATGGAGGTCAGTTACATCATCTCACAAAATATATTATCATGTGTTGTTGCCATCAAGGAGACACTCACTATCGTTGTTTTTCGTCTTTTTCCTTTCATCAATTGATATGAAATTTTCCAATCAGTGCAGTCAACGGACACAAAGTATCTGTTGCTTGATGACGGTCGAAAGCTGTGTCTTGAGTGTCTTGATTCGGCTATTATGGATACTCATGAATGCCAGCCTCTCTATCTTGAAATACAAGAATTTTATGAAGGTTTGCATATGAAAATAGAGCAGCAAATTCCTATGCTTTTGGTTGAGAGACAAGCACTGAACGAAGCCATGGAGGGCGAAAAGAATGTAATAGTTTATGTTTTGAACTTTCACACATGAAATGTGCCTTTTATTTCTCTTCGCTGTATCGCATATTCTTTCTACTGTCCTGATTTTGGATTTTCCTTTGGATGTTTTCAATGTTGATTGTAGGGTCATAATCACCATTTACCTGAAACCAGAGGACTTTGCTTGTCAGAAGAGCAAACTGTCCCCACTGTAAGGATGTTTTACTTGCGAATTTGTATCTATATTGATAAAAATATCTGTTTATCAAGCAGAAGTTTTCATTTTTTATTTTTATTTTTTTTGTAATTCCAGATTTTAAGGAGACCAAGTATAGGAGCAGGCTACCGTGTCATCGATATGATAACTGAACCTTTTAGGCTGATACGTCGATGTGAAGTGACAGCCATACTTGTTTTGTATGGCCTTCCTAGGTAATCTTCTGATACCATCTATTTTTTTCCTCGTCTTAACCCTCTGATTCAGGAGAATGATCCTTGTAAATTGGAGTTGGGTCGGAAAGTAAGTAAAGTGCCCAATGATTGTTGCAATCATGATTCAAACTCGGGTCCTCTCAAACAATTTGTCCTTAACTTGAGCTCGATAACTACTAGAGCCAAATCACTTGAGTTACCATCTATTTTTATGCTCAACAATACTTGCATATGAAATCTGCGGTACATAATTCAAGGATTTTATATTTATAGGTTACTGACAGGATCAATCCTAGCTCATGAAATGATGCATGCTTGGCTTAGACTTAAAGGTACTGTCATCTTTCCAATGATCAAATCGATATTGAAAATTTATATTTCGGTATTAAGTTGGACAATCACTTCTGTTTATTTTCGACAGGCTATGGCAATCTGAGGCCTGAAGTTGAAGAAGGAATATGCCAAGTCTTAGCTCATATGTGGTTAGATTCAGAGATCTATTCCGGCTCCGGAAGTGAAGAAGCATCATCATCTTCGTCTTCATCTTCGTCGTCTTCATCATCACCTTCCTCTACGTCTTCAAAGAAGGGTAAACGGTCCGATTTTGAGAAGGAACTTGGTAAATTTTTTAAACACCAGATTGAGACAGATAGCTCACCAGCCTATGGGGATGGATTTAGAGAGGGTAACCAGGCAGTACTCAAGTATGGGCTTAGACGGACTCTTGACCATATCCGAATTACCGGAAGTTTTCCATAATGAAATGGTGATATAAATATAATTTTCTTACCTTTACTTCAACCGATATATTTGAACTTTGTCATATAAATTATATAGAAACCAAATATTCCAAAATTGTATAATTACACCAGACTCTACACAAAATAAGGATTGAAAAAATGTGAGTGATAGTGTAAAGTTGCTGCAATTGTTTAGGGGGTCAAATGTGCAGTTCTTGTAATCTATATTTGAATATTGGCAGTTTGGAACCTCATGCTCCATATGTATCACAAAATACCTTATAGCAGTTACTGATGCAATTACAGATATACAATAAAGTATCAATTTTGTATATTCCGAGTTTGTAATTTAAGTGATGCACGTCACTGTCCAAGTAAAAATTAGCATAAAGAGTCTTCATTGCAATTCATTATTTCCCCAACTGCAAAATGAAGCAGAAAATATGGCTAGAAGAAACCATTTTCACCTATGACAATAAAGTCAAAATAAATATCTTTCACTTTTCTTTAGATACACTCCAATACACATATGGACATGCACATAATTTTCTTCCCCGGAGAAAGGTGATACAATAAACAATAAAGTCTCAAGATCTAGTGAAAATATGAGGGAAAAGGTTAAGTTTTAGTAAGAAAATATGAAGCTTCCTTTGATTGGAATGAACGTGGAGGTGATAATACTTTAAACAAAAAAAATAAAGACAGAGAAAAGAAATATATGATAATACTCTACCTTGTATGAGCTCTACTTTAGAGAAGATTTTTGTTTGAAGTTTATTATATATATATATATATATATATATATATATATATATATATATATATATATTTTTGAAATAAGGTTTATCATATATATTCATACACTTTTGGGTTCAGTTATACTTAATGATTTTGTATCTTTCTAAAAATATAGAAATAAAATGAATATTATTTTAAATATTCACTCAATTCTGCTTGGTATAATAACTTTCTTCTTCTTTTTTGACAAATTAAAGTTTGCTTCTAAACAAAAAATAGCTTTTTTGTTTTTTCATGTAAAAAAAGACCAACAAATATTTTGTTATTATATATTTTATTTTCTAAAGAAAAAAAATGTTCTAATCGATAATTATTAATAACTAAATATAAGTTAAGCCTGTTAAAAAATGGTTTAAACGCACATTTGGCCCCTAATTTTGTACTAGTTGCGATTTTGGCCCCTTATTATAAAAAAAAACATTCTAGCCCCCTAAGTTTTCCCCCCTTTGCAACTTTTAATTTTGACCATTCAAAATCAACCATTCATATTCTTTTCCCTATAAATCTGAAACTTGCTCAACAAAACACCTCATTTGTTTCCCTAAAATATATTGGTGTCTTCAACACCATGCATGTTGAGATTGTAGTCTTGATGCATATCGTTTGCATGTGCTAGGAAGAAAGTTTGCATGAAATCATCTACTACATTGATTCAAAGCATACGCTTCAACTAGTTCAAAGTGTTGATGTTATGTTACTACACGTCATTTTGGCAATGAGATAGTCTTTATTCATCAATATATGATCAAAGATTAGAGTTTGCAACTACATCATACGTTGTGTGAAGGGAAAATATGTGCCAATTTTCTTGTCTAAGCTTGGTGCTAGATCCAGGAACGAGTAAATGGTTATGACTGATCCCTCGGATGAACTTCGTTTGCTTCTCATGGAAAACGCCGCAGGAGTTGCATATCTGTGTAGGCAAGGACATAGTTTGTTGCTAATTGAACAAGAAAACAGTTGCAAGAAATGAACAAGACAGAGGAGAAATAACTGCTTTCATTCATATAATTGGTATGATAAATCAAATTGAACACACACAACCTCTTTTACATAGTTTAACAATACTAAAACTTCCAATAACTACCACAATACAACACAATTAATTAATAAAAACTGTACAACAGTTACTAAAATAAAAACAGACAACACACACA
>Ga0228711_1009665_pt1 | contig 12982 bp, 7 predicted proteins | sample MedpolnodulmetaG_2_FD_177996 | JGI IMG/M metagenome (GOLD analysis project Ga0228711, IMG submission 177996) | Root nodule microbial communities from Medicago polymorpha collected in Santa Monica, California, United States - brown nodules | ecosystem: Host-associated > Plants > Roots > Nodule...
CCCCCCCGTTGTGTTTTTCTCACCTTCAAAAGGTTGTTTCCGGAATATATAATCCGGAAAGTGTAAAAATAGTCCGGATTATATAATCTGAACTGCATCAGCACAGAGGCAGAAGCCATCTGTTTTGGCGCATTTAGCTTGGCTTTGACCATATGTTCAAACAGAAAATTTAATTCATAATATAACAATTAACAACACAATATAATTATCCAAACATAACCATAAAATTATCCAAATGTTACATAACTAAAAATTATTCAAACATAACATAATTAAAAATTACAATCATCTCTATATCACTACACCCCGCCACCCCTACCACCTCCCCTGCCACCTCTGGCACCCTCAACATTACGCCTACGGTGATAAACCTTCCCTCCATGAACCTCTCTCAAAACTTCCTCCAAATGTTGTCATTCCTCAAACCTTTGTGGCACCACACCACTAGACATAACAGCATACACATGGTCTCTGATACAAGTCATCGTTCTGGACAACTCCATGTACTCCTGATCTCAATCCTCCTCAGCAACAATCTCATCAAGGGCCTTCTGCTCTAGTGGCCTCGACACCTAAATATCCTCCAGTGGAAGAATATATCAAAGTAGTCCGGATTACGTAATCCAGATTGCATTTCATATTTTTTTGGATCACGTTATCCGAAGGGCACTTTGAGAAATTACATAGGCGCGTAAGTATCGCATAGGGTGGAAAAAGTAATAGACGAGAGTTATTTGTTAGTAAGAATAATTAAGCCCAATAGATAGTAAGTGAGTTAGGCCCAATAAGATGAGTATATAAGGGTAGTGTTAGTCATAACCCTAGTTTTGAGATTCATTTGTTAAGTTCACTAGAAGGAGACAAAGTGAGAATAAAGAGAAAATTGAGAGAGAAGAAAGAGACCCAAGAGAAGAAAGAGGTAGAGCAAACTTGAAGATCAAAGTAGACAGGAAGATTGGAGCTTAGAGTCTAGCTTTTGGGAGTTTAAGGTAAGAGGGAAGTTTATCTTCACTATTTAGAGATTATGAGTGATTATGTGGTTTTGGGTCATGTTTGTTGTTGTGAAGTTATGAAATTAATGTTAATTTAAGTTGATTTTCATGCTCTAATTAAGTTGATAATTTTGGGTATATGAAAAGTGGTAGAAACTTGTTGTTGTTGCATGAAATTCAATGTTTGATTATGTTAAGTTATTTTTTTTCAATAAAATTCACAACAATATTGAATTTCATGCAACAACAAGAAGTTTCTACCACTTTTCATATTCCCAAAATTATCAACTTAATTAGAGCATGAAAATCAACTTAAATTAACATCATTTTCATAAATTCACAACAAACATGTTATGTGTTTTTAGCTTAATTTGATGGAAATCATGATTGTTGTTGTTGAATGATGATGAATTCATGATTTATGTTCTTGCTAATTAAGTTATTGATGATGCTTAAAGTTGTGTTTGGTTGAACTAAGTTGTTGTTGTTGGAACTTTGATGAATTAAGTTTTTGTTGTTGAAACTTTGATGAATTAAGTGAAAACTAAGTGAATTGAAGTACAAGTTGTTTTGTATTATTGTTGATGAATTGAAGATGTGAGGAAGGTGTTGTTGTTGTTGTGTCTTAATGGTTAAGAGTGAAATCAACAAACTAAAATTTGACAAAAACCAACTTATGCTGATTGAATCGCGTAATCTTGGTGTCGATAGAGTTTTAAGTTTTGTAACCGAAACCAAAATAAAATCCAGACTTTTCTGTTAAGAATTAGACTTCCATGTCTTCATGAAACTTGTATCCATGAATGTTAGGTTTAATTGGGCGTTGGTTTGATCTCATTACGACATCTAGAACTCAAGACATGATTGAAGTACTACACAGTGTCAGTAGAACGTACCATAAATGTTATGTGGGAGTGAACTCATGCTAAATTTGAAAAGGTTGAAACTAGAGTGAAAAATGAAATGATAAAATGTTAAACAGAACAGGGGTAAAATTGACATTTTAATTCATTTGTAGGGGCAAAAGTAAGTAGTGGTAAAATCGACAATTTTTTAAAAATCAAACGAAAATTGTTGTTGACACACATAAGAAGGCTGAAACATACATATAAAAGACGAAAATACCCCTCGGCAATTAACTGCCGCCGGTTATGTTATTCCATGGGGAAACCTCGGCAATTATGCCAAGGAATAACGAAACCGGTGGCAGTTAACTATCGAGGAAAGCAATTATGCAGACAGTGGGTTCTGCATAATTGAACCAAGCCAATTTCGGCCAGTTTTTGCTTGTAATTCAACCAGAACATTTCCAAAGGCAATACTAGTTGTACAACATTTATACTCAGTCATAAACAAGAAAAATACATTATCTTTTTCAGTTGTCCATAATTAAAGAAAACCGACATTTCGTTAAGATTACACGAATGTTTGAAATTCATCAAAACGTTAAATAGTGTCCATAATTAAACAACACATTACATTACATTAAAGTAAATCTCTACTGACATTCTACGCAGTTGCAAATGGAACGAACATACATATATAATATATTATCTTCCACCATATTCCAAAACATAAATCCGACGTCGCTATCGTCGTGAATAAGTCAAGGCATATAGGTTGTTGTTTTCCATGCTTATTCATCTCTATTTTCTCCTAGGTCCGTGCATGACATTTGACCAAATAAGTGACGTGTATATTAGTTTTCACCAAGATGCTCAAAATATGTGTTAAGTTGTGCCTTCAAAACATCAAGAGAGTCGGTCGGCATTATCATAACATTAATTGTCTTTTTAAAAGCGGAATACTTAACACGGCCTTCAATTTTTGCAACCTCAGTCATGTTTCACTTCACAAAAACTTTATGAAATAAAATCATAAATTAGAAGGAAATTAACTGAAATGTAATAACAAATAAATCAAATGCGTAAACATTAATAACGAAGAAATAAGTATTGCACTAGTTTCACCACATAAAAGTCATATTATCATATACTTATATAAATTACATAATGTTAGTTATATATTGGCCACAAAAATTGGCGTTACAATTTCGACCCCAAAATATACGTCGGTGTAATTTCTACCGAAAAAAGGACTAACACCGACAAAAAATCACTCCTTAATCACCAAGTGATTGGGGAAGATCAACTGAAATAGAATTTTATTTATCTTCCGCAATTACTTCAAATTGTTGCTTTGCTTTTCGGGAGTGTCCAATAAAATAGGTTCCGCTTTGTTTGTCTCCTTTTTTGGTTGCGGCGGTTTCTCTCCTTTTTCAATAATCATGAACTTTTGGAACAAATCATGTTGATACAAATACTCATCTTCCCAAGTCACCGCATCTTCATTCTTGTGATTGTGCTACTCCGTAGATGATGGAGGTAGTGCACAACCATCCTTCAAAAAAATAAGCATGAAATGATTCGGAATTAACCCAAGGCACATTATGGGAGTTTTTTACTTAGCCGGCGGTGGTGGCCCTCTTAGTGGGAAAAAAGATTCTGATTTTTCAAGATTTGTCAACAAGACCACACACCTTTTGTAATAATTAGCAACAATGTGTCTCATGTCCGGAAAAGTCAACCACTTATTAACATGTGCAATACCACTCATATTTGCGGGAGGATGTAAGCCATTTAAAATGTAGTTATAACGATTCTCACCCGAATATACTCTCACATAATCATCTGTATGATCTTTCAACTCTTGAATAAGATGTCTACGAATCATGATACGACTTTCTTCGGTCAATCCAATGAACTCGGCTATTGCCTGAAATCCACAATGTCCACCGCCTATAACATCCACCACTTTTTTCAATAAATGGAACCATGAACTTTGACATATAATCAATAGGGCTCAAATCTGGAATAGACGTTGCAACCGGAGTAGGCTTTGGAACCGGAATAGGGTTTGGATACCGAGTAGGTGGTGGAAGTGGGGAACGTGATTTTGGACAAACACGAGCACCTTTTTTTTAGAAAATGACGAAGTTGTTGGTGACAGTGACGGTTGACTATCCGGATTTTGGGAATCAATAACCTCCCACGAAGAAGGGATTTGACTAGTCGATGTAATTTTTGCTCTAGACCTCACAATATCCACTTTTTTCTTGGCTACCTTGGTTGGTACTTTTTCGTGGTGGTGGAGACAACATGGTGGTTTCAGGAAATGCCAACTGCCGCAAAACCTCTTTGATTTCAAGCTTCATTTGGTAAGGGACTTTCTTGAGACGTTCTTGAATATCACTCCACTCATCATCGACAGAAAAACCATGCTCATTACTTTCTTCACCCATACGTAACATATGTCATTGATGGTGTATCTCATCCAATAAAATTGGCTCGTCTTCAAGGATTTTAGTAGCAATTTTGCATGCACATGGTAGCCTGTACGATGTCCTTTGAACACAACCACAAATTTCCTTGTTCATACACAATGTTCCCCTATAACGTGACTCTTCAAAAGCAATGTTGTCCAAAGCATATCTAGACACATAACCTCCTAACCCAGAGTACAAAGTGACATCTTTGAATCTATGTTCCAATACAGTAACACTCTAACCAAATGATGTTTGTATCACAGTTAACTGAAGCACCAACATGTCATGTATTTTTTCCCAACAAGTACCCAAATCACCCACACTATTGTCCAAATATTTCTTTACTAAAGCATGAGTCGATTCTACCCTGTTGGTGGTTCTGGAACCAAGATGCAACACATGTGTGTCCATGCCCTCACTATTTTCTCCTTCACTTCATTCAAGGTGGCCATGGCATAGGTTAGGAAAATTGGGAAATTACAACAAACTTCTTGGAACTCCACTAATGCATTTGCATATAACTCTTGAGTGGGCGATTCAACAATAACTTTCCATTTGCTTATTATCTTCTTCACTACTTCATCATGTTTCACCTCTTTCCCATTCTTTTTTCCTGAAGGATATCTACAGTCTAAGATGCACCTTTGTTTAACATTTTTTTGCACATGAAAGTAACAATTCATCCCATAACTTTTGGGGAGAACGTTTGCAACCGCCTTTGTCAAAAACATATCTCTGTCAGTCACAACCACCCTAGGCATATTCATCTTTGACGGAAGAAGTTTACGCATCATTTGTAAAACCCAAACAAAGTTTTCCTCTTTCTCATGTGTCACAAATCCAAAGCCAACCGAATATGTCAAATTGGTCGAGGTGACCCTAACTATCTCAAACATTGGCATCTTGTACATGTTGGTTTTGTATGTGGAATCCATAACCAAAACCGTTGGAAAATTGTTCAACAACTTAACAGATGTTGGATGAGCCTAAAAGATATATTCGATAGTAGTACTTTCACTTTGTGTTCTTGAGAAATAAACATAGTTGTGCTCCTCCAATTTTGAGATTAGAAACTGCAACGCCGTCTTGTCACCTCTATTTGACTTCCATATTTGTTGAAGTTCGTTGTATACTTGCTTGATATTTGTCATGCAATGTTGTCTTTTGCTCTTCAAATTTATCAAAATATTTCTTGGATGCACCTTGTCATTTTGGCACTTTGTGAGCTTCACTCCTTTCACACACTAGTCGCAACATTGGATTAATCAAACTTGATCTTTGTGTAACAATTGTAAATCCCACCTTATTTGCTTGACGATGTGCCCAATTAAGCAAGTCTTCTCTATCTTTCCATTTAATGTTGTCGGAAAAAAACCTAGTCGTGCCAACTTCGTTGGCATGAAATAGGAGGACACTGAAGTCAACATATTTAGAAGTTTCAACATCGACGGAAGCTTCATCAATGTTTGGTTTGGCTTCAATCTAAGGCGGTTTGACATCTCTGGATATTTCGACAAAATTTGGTTTTGTCTCTCCAAGATCATCTTCCGCGTTCTCAACCATTACTATAATTAAACAACAGAAAACTATGAATTAACAACTAACTAATGCATAAACATCTATTTCATAATAAATTAAAATAAATAAAACAAAAAAACATCAAAAAAAATTGAACAAAGAGGGAGTAGCTACGTAATTGTAAAAACTGCCCAATTTTCCTTGGTAGTTGACTGCCGAAGTTACTTCGGTAGTTAACTACTGATGCCTCATAATTCGACAGTTTACTACCGATGAGTCCCATGACAGTTTTACGTAAACTGACGTAAAAAAACCTAAAAAAGCTAAAAATCAACCGATTAAAATGCTTAATGCCTCTTTTTTTACGTCAAAAGTGTGTTGATACCTCCTATGCTTGATGCTTCAATGATTTTAGAGCAAGATTTGATGGAAAAAATATTGGATTTGGGGGATTAGATAGAAGTGGTATAGAAGTTGATGATGAAATAATGTGTACGGGGAGCCGTTGGCTGTTTCATCTAATGAAACAGCGCCTCAGCACTTAACTGCCGAGGAATTCAAAAACCGACTGCAGTTTACTGCCAAAGTTTCATCAGCAGTTAACAGCCGAGAAATAATGCAACCGGCGACAGTTAACTGTCGACGGGTATTTTCGTCTTTTATACGTGTTTTCCAGCCTTATAACATGTGTATACATCAATTTTCAAATCAAACTGCTTAATGGGCCATATTATTCTTAAAAAAAAGCCCCATAATAATCATGTTATTACATTTCCAAAAAATAAAAAGATTTCTGCTCTTCTCCCAACACATTTTGCTCGCGCCGAACATAATTTTCAGTTATACCCTTACGTGAGTTAAGTCACGCAACGTGACTTAATTCAGGCACCTTATAAGTTCTGTGTGACTTAAGTCACACACCACTAACCTGAGCGCGAGTTAGCTCACGCATGTTGGCAGATGCTCAGAATTTGAGAACACACGTTTTTTGGACTTTGGTCAATTTTTCAACATTCAATCTACACGTTTGTTTTACCAAATTTACACGTTTTTTGACCACATTTATGGTTGTTATAACCTACACTACCATTCCCACATATAAATACCCCTCCATACTTCCCTATTTCCTTACACCATATCATTTTCTCTCCCTCGTTTTTTTTTCTTTTTCAGTAGTCTCTTTGAGTGCAAAAATGATCAGACTTCTTCGGGCAAAATAGTGAATATAGTAAATGAATTAAAAAAAAGTGAGTTTAACTCACGCGGCATGACTTAACTTGCGCAATTTTTACACTTATGTTAGTTAACTAACGCAGGGGTAGTCTAGGTATTTTGGTTGGGCGCGAGCAAAATGTGAGGGGAGAAGAGAAGAAATCAAATAAAAAATCGATTATTAATAATGAAATTGTAACAAATTCAAAGAGAATATGAGAGTGAAACCCTAGTTGGCATTGCGTTCGTTTGTTCACTCTCTGTGTAGCGGCGAAAACATCACCATTACCCATGGCTTCTTCAAAGACTGTGAAGGATGTTTCACCTCACGAATTTGTCAAGGCTTACTCAGCTCACCTCAAACGATCTGGCAAGGTATGATTTTCAACTTTTTTTTTGTTTCAAAGATTTGAAATTTATTTGAAACCCATCAATTTTTCTGTATTTTGTGAAATGGGTTTTAAATTTTTTATAATATTGACCCTGTTTTTGGTTTTTTTTAGTTGAGTTTATAGTTAATTGTTGTGTTCTGTAGCTGAATCAAATGGTTAGATATTGTTGTTGCTTAGGATTTGTTATGGTTCTTTTACACCAAGAAAATATTTAAATAAAATAATTATTCAAGTAGTGTTGGATGTGGAGATTTCTGATTTCTATCATCAACTAGTGTTGTAGGTTTAATGTATGTTTGGATTAGCTTATTTTTAGGAATTAATCAGTTTTTTTGTGAAAGGTATTACTAGTGCTTTTGAAAATGAATTGTTATTTTCCCGTATGAAAAAAATATGAACCAAGCATGCCATTGATTATTGAAAATACAGACAGTTTTTTAAGGCGTTGTATACTAGGCAATAATGCCTTTTGTGGTTATTTCACTTACAGTTTAATGCTTGTTTTTTGGGATTATTAATAATCAATTTTTTTTTTTTTTATAATATTGACCCCCTTTTTTCACGACCCCTTTGGTTTTTTAGTTGAGTTCATAGTTTATTGTTGTGGTATAGGATTTGTTATTGTTCTGTTACCAATTAGTTTGAGTCATGTGTGTTTTACACCAACAAAAAGTTTAATAAATTGATTAATCTATTATTCTTGGATGTGAAGATTTCTGAATTCTATCTTCAACTAGTTTTATAGGTTTAGGGTCTGTTTGGATTGGCTTATTTGAGTTTATCTACTGGCATAAGTTTTATGAGACTTTTTGGAGAATTTATGAAAACAGCATTTGACAATTTTCAAGTTTTTTTAAACTTATTTTCAGAAGTTCTCCAATATAGCTTATAGAAACAACTTATAATAATTTAACGTTACATTATCTTTTGCTGTAAAAATAACTTATGCAAGCTTATACATAAGTTCTCATCATGTTAAGCGCCTGTGCTATAAGCTGCAAATAAGTTGTTTATCTAAAATAAGCTGTTTATTCTTATTGCAGCATACTAATAGTGCTTTTGAAGAAGAAATGTTATTTCCCCATATGATTTTTTTTTTTAACCAAACATGCCATTGTCTATAGAAAATACACAGTTTTTTAAGGTGTTGTATACTAGGCATATATGCCTTTTGTGGTTATTTGTTCGATGCTTGTTTTTGGGATTATTTTTGGAGAAAAATTGTTTTTGTTAAAAAATGTATGCAAGTATTTATCCAAACTATGTTTGTCCACATGATATTGGGAATTGGGTTGGTTTTCCGCGCTGTGGATTTTGAAGAGCTAGCATGTTCGATTGTTTGTATACATGACAGCCTTATCAGATTTCGAGCGCAAAATTTCAGATTAAAAAAAAGAAACTAAATTTGCGTTGACATCTGTACCGTTTGATGTTGATTGAAGAGTCCAAATGGGGCTGGCTGCTTGCAGCCACATTGCACGCATTCCGCATTGGTCGTCCCTTATTCGATTTTGTTACTTGATTTAACAAGTTCATGATTAGTTTTGTCTACATTTTAATATGAATTTTATTCTTTTGATTCTAAATAGTTGGAGCTGCCTGAGTGGACTGATCTTGTCAAAACTGCGAAATTCAAAGAATTGGCTCCCTATGATCCTGATTGGTATTATGTTAGAGCTGGTGAGATTTATTTCACTCATGAGTTTTTGCTGTAAATTTACTTAAACATGATACTTCTAATTCTTGGTATTTTGTTGCTGCTGGTAATTTTGCAATGATTTAATTTTTGTACTCAATTTCAGCTTCCATGGCAAGGAAGATCTACGTAAGAGGCGGTCTTGGTGTTGGTTCATTCCAAAGGATTTATGGTGGGAGCCAGAGGAATGGAAGTCGCCCTCCACATTTTTGCAAGAGCAGTGGTGCTATTGCTCGTCACATTCTTCAACAGTTGGAGAACATGAACCTCATCGAGATGGATACCAAAGGGTAGAACTCCTTTTTCCTTGGCTCCGTTTTACTTAGCTCATAATGTCATTAAAACCTGCTTGAAAATTAAAGCTAGCATTTTTGTTCGGTGGTTATTTTATTTTTCTTTGAAGATATATCTTTTATAGAATGATAGAATGTGAGTTACATAATAAAAGAGTAGATAAAATTATCAGACCTAGTACTATTTCTCTCAACTGCTTATTGTGAAATCCCGAAATCTAGTCTTCATACATAAAAGATAAACTGTTTTTTATGAAGATTTTTTTAAAATACTGTTTGGTATGCGATCTTATACTAAATATAGTCTTCATGCATAAAAGTTTTTTTTAAATTATATAATCTAGCTTATGCAATCTTATACATAAGCGCTCATCATGGTCCGCGCCTGTGCTATAAGTTGCAAATAAGCTGTTATCCAAACAGCTCTAAATCTACTTGAGCTTATACACCGTACAGTAATTGTTTGTAGCAAGTTTAAAGAAATGCAAGCCCAAATAATATGAAAACTTGATTTGCATCAAGGATGGCAAGGCTAGTTGACCTTTGGTTTGAATAGGTTATTATTTTTCTATTTTGCATCATATTACTATCGTTATGTATCATGCATTTGAAGGATTCATCTAAAATATTTTATGTCTCAGCGGCAGGAAAATTACATCCAGTGGCCGGAGGGATCTCGACCAAGTGGCTGGACGGATTCTAGTTGCACCTTGATTTGTCTTCAAAAGCTTGAATTAAACTTGTTGTTTGGGTTTTGATGCCATATTATGCCTAAATTTTGGTTTTAGCTACCTAATATCTTTTAAATTTGACATTAAATGTTTCTTTTAGTCATTTAGATTATATTTTCTTACATTCTAAGTTTTATTTTTCATTGAAGATTGTTCAAACTTCACTTTGGACATTGATCATTGTCAATCTTCACCCTGGACATTATTTCTTTGCCTAATTACACGTTTTCGATCACAAAAGAGCCATCAATTTAATTTTTGGACCACTAAGGAGACTTAACATTGCCATATTTGCCCTAAATAATGTACGAGTGAACCTAACCATCACCATCTGCATTGAATGTATATTGGTGAGGCAAATTTTGTACAAATGTCTGTTTAAAGTTCTTTATATATATATATATATATTTGCCACTTTAGGGATGTGATTTTCTTTTAATATTTTTTTATAAAATGTCAGTGCGTAATAATAAATGTTTTGGTTTTCATAATCAATTAATTGTAGAGTATGTGATAAATGTTTAAAGTTTTTTTTTTTGACCGAATAAATGTTTAAGTTAGATAACTAGTTTAGATTATTTGATAAATAGGGCATCTCAACATAGTTTCCTAGATTTCTAACCCTTGTTCATTTTTCAAATGAAAGATCAACAACAATTTTTCATGCATTGGAGCTAAACGCATGTTTTTACATTTGTAAGAGGCATTAAAGACACACGCTAATGTTTTTTCTCCAGATATTTTACCAATGAAGGGTAAAGTTTTTAACATAGGTAAAGATTGATGTGATTCTATCTTTAGAGGATTGCTTTTCTGCCCCTCAATGCTGAAAAATGTATTTTGGGAGTTATCTATTAAAGGTTTAAAAATATAAAAAAATCATTCGGGAATTATCTTCTGAATTTTTTAGGGTGGCAGAAAAGCAGTCCTCCTATCTTTATTGTTAAAAGCTCAACTGGCCACAAAAGTGTCATTGTGTTCTGCACAAATCAACAATTTTATAATGAAAGTTGCTCTTTAGGCAGTTAGTGATTGCTCACAAACATCTTAAACTATCCAAAATATTCTCAACGGCAATTAACTACTATTTACTACAGAATATTAGTTAACTGCCGTTCAAACCCAGCCGAATATAAGAAAAATAATTAATTACCGCTCAACTCATTTTCTCAAATTGGTGAGAGACCTCACTTTTGACAAGGCACGCGCCCTTGGAGTATTAGCTACATTAGCATGTTTCAACATAACCACATTACCCATTAGCTTTGGAAAACATCCTTTCATATAATCAGTTGCTTATACTTCTAAGCTTGTGAGACAAAATCTCACCTAAATAAAAGCCTTTGACATCTACATAAAAATGTATGATTACTGCTCTTCCTCCAACACAAAACACTCGCACCCTACAACCATGCCCAAAATGTCCATGCGCTAGTTAACTAGCGCAAGTGTAAAATAATGTCCAAGTTAAGTGGAGTGGTGCAAGTTAAGTGGCACAATATAGCTACTTTTTTTTTTAAATTTATTTACTATTTTCAAATTATGTTATTCTAAAATATTTTATTAACTTTATTCTAAATTATTTGTTCACTTTATTCCAAATTATTTGTTCACTTTATTCTAAATTATTTATTTTCTATATTCTTATTTATTTATGCACTTAAAATAAATTCGATTTTATTCTAATTCAATATTTATTCTAATTTATTTATTCATCAAATACGAAATTAGAAATAAAATTTGATTTTATTCTAATTCAATATTTATTCTAATTTATTTATTCATTAAATACAAAATTAGAAAATAAATTTGATTTTATTTATTCAATATTTATTTATTCAATACATAATCATAAACATAAAATAAATGCAAAATAAATACAAATTAAAAACAAAATTAATAAATATAACTCTCATTTTATTAATATCATTCAAACATTACAATAATTAATACATATATTTTACCCTCTTGGGGTAAAAAGTTATTTTTACCCTCTTCGGTATATAGCAATAGCTCTTGGGGGAAATAGTGATCCGTCCTGTTGGAGAAAAAGACATCAAGATTCCTTGAGGTAAATTTAAATTTTGTTCCTTTTAGACCCCCATGATGATTCTTTTGCCCACGGTAAAAAGATTTTGGGAGTAAAAGGAAGCAAACCTAATTTTACCTCAAGGGATGATGTCTTTTTCCCCAACTCGACCGACCACTATTTCCCCCAAGAGCTACTACTATATACCTAAAGGGGTATAAAGAGCCTAGAGACCATAGAAGACAAAAAGAAGAAGAGAAAGAGAGGGAGAGAGTGGGGAGGGGGAGAAAGTGATATGGTGTGATGAATTAGGGAAGTATGGAGGGGTATTTATAGGTGGGAATGGTAGTATAGGTTATAAACAACATTAGGGCCCGTTTGGTGCATATGATAAGGAGACAGGATATGATAAAACTATCCTATCATGCTTCAATCCGTTGTTTGGTGCATCAATAGGAAAGGATAAATTAAACCTATTTCTAATCATATCCTACTCACCCTTTGCTATTCTTATCCTTGGTTTTTATTGGGTTAGCAACCTGATAGCACAAAATTATTATACGCGTATCCTGTTTCCACAAAGCACCTCCTTCGACTCCCACATTTCTTCAGTTTTTTCTTTTTTTCACTTTTTTTTGTTGTCTCCCCAATCAATTGAAATGGAACAGAAACTCCCACGTTTCTTCAGTTTTTTCTTTTTTTTTCATTTATTTTGTTCTCTTCCCAATCAATTGAAATGGAATGGAATCAATTGCAACTTTCCAATCGATTGCAATGGAATGGAGGAATTGATT
>Ga0228711_1009667_pt1 | contig 12977 bp, 9 predicted proteins | sample MedpolnodulmetaG_2_FD_177996 | JGI IMG/M metagenome (GOLD analysis project Ga0228711, IMG submission 177996) | Root nodule microbial communities from Medicago polymorpha collected in Santa Monica, California, United States - brown nodules | ecosystem: Host-associated > Plants > Roots > Nodule...
CCCCAATTTTTTTTTTAAAAATAAAAATAGATTCAACGGAAGATATTATACCTGACGAGCTTTGAAAAAGGAAAAAACTTGATCTATATGAAAACCAAAATTCCAGACGTTGAACAGAAACACTTATTGATGTATTCAACATGTTTGGATTTTGAATATAATTTATAAAAAATAAATTAAAATTACATGTTTGGATTCTAAAATACGAACTATACCAATAACAAAAAGAAAACAAGCACACAATTAAACATACTAATGTAGATTTGCAATTTTTTATATACATGCCTGAATCACTTCCCATTCTGGAAGTGTGTGTATACATATGATAAGATCAAATGACATCAAGGCAACAAAAAAATTTTGACATCAAATCGTAATTATTAATCCAACTTTTATCCGATGTCTCTCATCAATTCACTATATGCTTGCATGCTTGATAAAATGATCCAAATTTTAAGTTTAGAAACAATTTATTCGTTCTTCTCTTGGTTAATTTAACTACTTACCATATTTTCGTTATATTTTGCACCAATAGGTAAAAGATTGTCATTTGATTTCTCCCTACAATTTTTGTAGATATTCTATTTACTAATTTTTGTTGGATTATCTTTGTATCATGTTTGTATTGGCTACTCTTTCATTTGTTGGATGGTATTATTTTTGAGTTCATGTCGCTAATATTATTTTCTTTTTCTTTTTGACAAAATGCTGCTAACATTCTTGTATCAAGTGTTTTAACATTTGTGCTTTGCTTTCGTTTTTTGTTCTTTTTAATTTTGGGTGCAATCGTTCATTCATTATCCCTGATACTCTCTATAAAGCAATTTTATTTGGGTTCTTCTAAGAAAAATTAAAATAAAAAAGGTTAATAGGAATAAGGAAATAAATATGATAAGCCCTTAAAAAATGACAGTGAATAGTGTAAAGAAACCACAATAATACCATCAAGAGAATTTTTGGTAAATAATTAATCTAATCAAGAGAAGAAAGAATAAATTTTTTCTAAAATTAAAATTTGGATCGTTTGATCAAGTATGTGAGCATTTAATGAATCGATGGGAGACGTCGGATTAAGGTTGAATTAATGGTTAAAATTTGTTGTCAAATTTAATTTGTCACCTTAGTGTCATTTGATCATATCCCTATACACACATACATATAGACAACCTTCTTGACCACAACACTTTTCCTTTGAATCTATGTTCCACTAAAATTGTGTTATTCTAAAACGAGGCTCTCACGTCTTATTATGTTATAACTTTATTATGCTATTAATTGAAACCCAAATTTTACATACATCACCGATGCTATTTGCCAAATACTTTTTTATCCTATTGTGAACATATTCAATCATGTTTGTCGTTGTATTTTCAGTATGTATGACACAGTCAGTCCATGCCTTTACTATTTTCTCCTTCACCATCTCCAATATAGTTCCTACCACATATTTCAATTTTGCTTGAAAGTTTGCACGCACAATTCTGAACAAATGAAGGGAATCAAGACAATCAAACTCCATTATAACTTCCTATGGCTCCAAGACTGTTTTCCATACTTATGTTGGTTTGATCTCTTTTTCCCTTGCTTAGAGTTGAGATCTTTAACTTTGACATCCAACCTACATCTTGCTCTAATATTTTTTTTATAGATGTGATTCCTACACAGTAAGGCTGTAGATTTGCGGAAAATTTGGCAACAACATTCATCAAAGTAGTGTCCTGGTCAGTCATATATAGTTACCTTAGGATGATTATCTTGATATTTAAACAAATCACGGCACATCTCTAAAGCTCAAGTGACGTTGCTTTCCTTCTCACACATCATATAAGCAGTGGAATTGAGCATGATGTCTCAGTAGAAGTGACACCAACAAACTAAAGAACATTATGCAGTATTTTGTTTGTTTTATAAGCGAAATTCATCACCAACATATTTGGAAAGAGAAATTCTTAGGTGAACTCTCACCTAACATATCATTTTTACACCCAACTAACCAGAAGAAGACATATCATCATATAAACAATATAAAAATTAAATCAATTTTTTCTCTCTCATATCCATGTCTTATAACTGTCTTCAACCCCCGTTCCCCACCATCACACTTAAAAGGTCAATGAACAACATAACAAATATGTCTCCTACAACAATATGCCATAGAAAACGCAAACTTCCAATATTTATATAGCAGCCTGATGTTCTATTCAATTCTAAAAGTGTATTTACATTCTTCTCTAAAACCACTAACACATAAAGCATAAAACAAGTTGCAAAATTGGATCTCCTTTCCAAATATTTATCAATTAATTTGATGGTTTAGAGAAAGACGTTCATCCACCATTCTGCAAATTATTAGAGTACCATTAGAGAAAATGGCATAATTGATGTTGAAACATTTTATGGTTGAATGAAGTTATTTAAACAAAAAAGTGACTGATGAAACACCCAAGTTTAAGCAACAATGGTGAGAGATGCAATTTTCACACAAAGTTGTATGTCTTTTTTTAATGAATTTACCTTGGACAATGTTGTGGGTCTGTAATGGTGTGTTTGTGTTTATTCTACTGTTCCTATTAGTGAAGTGGGAGAGATAACCGTTATTTTTCCTTTTTAATTTTTATATTTTGTTTTATAATGACATGTCGTTCTGATTGGTTGGGTGTAAAAATGATGTGTTAGGTGAGAGTTCACATAAGAATTTCTCATTTGGAAAAGCGTTAAACAATTCGATAGAATCAATATGAGCTCATAAATTAACTTTTAACCGTTTGAGAATAAACAACCAATCTATAGTTATAGACATACTTATCTTCAAGCAAGAATTTTATCAAATACTCATTTCTTATTTTGGACCCCTGATAGACTGATTAAATTTGTGGCGTGTATTATAAACATTCTTGATAATAGTTGCATTGCTACTATTTCTATTCTTCAAAGCTATTATAATATTTCCTGGAAGGACCAAATTATCTTTCTATATGTTCAGAACTTTTATATGGACTCAAACATTCCACTTTTTTAAAGATTAAAAACGAAATTGATATATTTATAATGACCAAACACTTATTTTTATCTTCACTATTGAACAAAAATCAATGGAACCATGTAAATGCACAATTATTTTTCTAGTTTTTATTTTTTTAGAAAATTAGAATCTTCGTATTTTTCTTAACAAATTTAATGAATCAAATTATATTTATATAAATGGGCTATTAATTTACAGTCCCCTAAAAATATTAATAAATAAGTTAACAATCTTCATCCACTTATTTTTAAACAAAAAACCAACTTTATCTATTTAAAATCTATTGTAAACATAAAATAAATTTTATTTATGAGTAAGTATGTGTTTGGTATCCCAGGTATGTCAAAAATCTTGCAAAAATTTGGGCTAAAGTGTTTAATGAGTTCCACAATGACAAATTATTTAGGAGAATCTGAGTTCGATTTTTAGGTGGAACAATTTTTTGTCAAATTTTACTTATCTTTCGATCAGTCTACGAACTACAAGACCCTTATTCATTGAGAATCCGAGGATTAACACAAAAGATTCTTATGTTTGGTAAAAGCAATAAGTTAACTTATAACTTATTAGAATAGCCAGTGTCGTTCTTGTGAAATTGGTGGCTCGACTCTCGTAGTAATATAGACCTTTACTAAAATAAAAAGACCATTTTTTTAAAAACTTTCTAATCCTAGGAGGCAATTTAGGAGGCATAGAGGAAGACTGAAAAAAAAATGTAGAACATGAAATTTAGGAGGCATATATTGGCAACATTTACCAAAATTTGTTAACATTCAACGTCTAACATATAACAAAATTAACAATTATATTTTTCAACATTCAACATATAATTTAAAAATTCGACATTCAACATATATTAGAACCATATATTTGCAACATTCAAAAAAATTAGCAATTATACACCAAAATTTTAAGAAGTAATTACTAATAAGCATTAAGCAACACATAACAAATTTCGTGTAGATAAGCTTCATTAAAAAATCAAAATCAAAAAAACTTCTAAACATGAAACGAACTTATTTCCCCTTGTAAACAAGAAATGAACTAAAAAAATTAAGTGAAAGAGATGTGAAATTTACCTAACAATGTCGTTTGGATTTGTCACTCCTCCATTGGGGGAATATGAAAAACAAATAGTTTATGCGAAAAAGAAATGGTTGCTGTGATTCATTCAATGATAGGATCAAATTTATGTACAGAAAGAAGAACTAGAGTCTAAAAGATAGATGAATGTTGGATTTTCGGTGGTTATCGATGTGTGTGTGGAGGCTCGCGACTGAGAGATGGAGGTCGGAATGGTGCCGCAACGAGAGGATTGGTGGTGCGACGAATATTTTTTTATTTTTTTTATAATTTGAGTGAGGGTGGATATTGGGCTATAGTTTTTTTTTAGGCTTGTACCTTTTGAAAGCTCGACTTGGTTGAGCTGTTTGTACTTCCCTGATGTTATTTTATAATAAACTTTTTTTTTGGGTCAAGTATCTTAACGGCTAGAGAAATTCACCTTAAAGGTGAATAAGTGGGGTGTCCGGGGTTCGAACCCGACCCTACATATATATATATATACAACAAACTTTTCTCACTGGCTTATAAATTATTTTTTTTAGATAGTATTTTATTCGGCACCGAACTTATAGCTTTTCATATATTTCATTTTTAATCTTTAATATTATTTTTTTTATAAGAAAAAACCACACACTCACTTGAGGAAAACTCCCTATGTTCTCATGTTTGAAGATGTAATATATTTTCACTGTATAGTGTCTTATACAGGTTACACTTTTTTTTTTTTCTTTCCATGTCGTTGAAATATTGTTCCAAATTGAATTATTTTTGAAAAGAAACAATTTAGTATTTACCATAAAAAAAGAAGAAAAAGAAAACATGACGTCAAATAAGATTTGTTAAAAGAATATCAACTAAAAATTCATATCACATTTATCATTTTAAAGATGAAAAGTATTTTAAAATATCGAAGATAAATATATTAGTTAAAAAAGTTTATAAATATAATTTACAAAAAAATGTAAACTTACATATATTTTTATTTCATTTTATATTTATTATTTGCTTCAAAAGCTAATTAAAGATGAAATGGGTATTGAGAGCAATAAGCGCTTCTCTCTCTTGCTTCCAACACCCTACTATACCCTTTTGTCCATCTAGGGTTTTGGGTTCACTCACTGTGCACCTCCCTCACTATCTTCATCTTCGCATCTCAACTCAGGTCAATATTCATCCTCGCTCTTTGTATTCTGCCTCAATTGATTTGTCTTCCATTTTTGCTTCTTCATGATTTTGCTGTTATTTTTCTGCACAAATTATTTAAATTGTTAATTTGGTTAGTAATGAATTCTGTGAGTTTGTTATCCTGCATTTGGAGTAGTTTAGTTTATCTAGTTAAAGAGGCTTTTGGTTCAATTAAAACCTTTGCAGTGGCATGCTGCAAATGTGGATCTTTCAAATATTTGTTCAACCATAAGCAACATTAGAATTTGTAGAGTAAACTGTGATTGAATCAAGGATTTTTTTTCAAATATTCATAATCTTAAGGACCCATTTGAGAGCGCTCTACAAAGTCAGGGACAAATTTGAGAGTTTACGGCTCTACGCTTTCTTAATTCATTTGAAAATTAGGTCATTATGTTTGAGTAAACCACCAAATTAGTCTTTGACTCTGTTAAACTCTCAAATTGGTCCATATATTTAACCACTTACTATCAATTCAGTCCCCATTTTTAACGACTTACTGTCAACTTGGTCCTTAGGTTTATCTCATTACTATCAATTTAGGCTCTAGCATATTCTTTGAAGGACTAATCTGGCTACAATTTAAAAGAGTCGGAGACCTTTTTGAAATATTCATAAAGTTAGGGACCTATTTGAGAGCGACCTACAAAGTCTGGGACCAATTTGGTGGTTTACTCCATTATATTTCAACCACTTACTATCAATTTGGTCTCTATATTTAACCACTTTTTAACAATTTAGTCCCTCTTTGACTCTCAGAAGGACTAAAATGAGTAAAATTTGACAGAGCCAATGACCTTTTTGTAATATTCATAATCTTAGGGACCTATTTGAGAGCGCCCTACAAAGCCAGGGATGAATTTTGTACTTCACTCTTTCTTAATTCATATGAAAATGAAAGCAATTTGGAACTGTTTTTGATTGTTTGAATTTCTTTTAATTCCATATATATAGGTTTGCCATGCTGGCGTTTTCGAGAGGTGTGGTTTCTCGTCTTCGACAATTCCCCGTGGCACCACTGCCACGATTTTTTAGTTCGAATGTGGAGACTATAAGGACGATTGAAGCAAAACCTAGCGTGATGACACCAAATTCACAAAGAACTGGTGTTATAGCTGTAAAATGTGGAATGACTGCTCATTGGGATAAATGGGGTGCTAGAATTCCAATTTCTATCCTTTGGGTAGATGACAACATTGTCTCTCAGGTCAAAACTCCTGAGAAGGAAGGCTATTGTTCTCTCCAGGTGCGTTCTGCTTCATTCTCAGGATCAAATTCAATATCCCTAATGAGTTTCATGTGGATTAACTCAGTTCAGAGTTACTTATTGAATAACTTAAGTTACTGCGACAGTACCTTTTAGTTTAGTTACTCCGCATTATTCATTATAAACATTGAATTTCCGAAATCCAATCAACTACACAAATTTTCGAAAGAAATTAAAACTATTTAAAAGTTCATTAAAGAACTTCAAATGAACGTATAGTTATTTTTTCTTTTAAAATGCATGTAAACATCGTCTGCTAGATTGTATAGATACAAATTCTGGAATTATATGAAACTATGTGTACTTGATCTTTAACATAGTATGGCGATAATATCTGGTTAGATTGGTGAAATAATACAGTAAAAAAAAGCATAATATGGCGATAGTATCCGATTAGATTGGTGAAATTCAATGTTTATAATGAGTTATTAAATGGAATAATTCAGCTTAGAGTTACTCATGGAGTACCTAGATATGTCTTCTATATATATGTATATCAAGTTAAATGTGTATGATCTAATTATAGACATGTTTGATGCTTTGTTTTAGTTAGATTGGTTGTGGACAGAAGAAGGAAAAACACTTGACAAAGCCTGAAGTGGGTCATTTTAGGGCTCAAGGAGTTCCGATGAAGAGGAAGCTTCAAGAGTTTCGAGTGACAGAGGATGCACTTCTTCCTGTTGGTACATCACTTAATGTTCGCCATTTTGTTCCCGGGCAGTATGTTGACATCACAGGAATCACCAAAGGAAAAGGTTTTCAGGTGTTTTTCTTTTTCCCTCATATTACATACTTCTCATATTGTTTTCCATATAAATAATAATTTCTGTCTTACGTTGAGTATGTAGCATGTGTACATGTTTATGCTTGTATGTGGTCCCGCACGTGTCTATATAATAGTAGTTGAGTTGAATGCATGGTGTTCTTCGTTTGTTTATTGACATGATTAGTTATTATTTTGTCAAAGAATTTATTAAATTTGTATTTGTAGGATTAAAATGAATTACCCTAAGATGATTGTTTTTTTTGTAAGGGCTAGTTGATTACATTAGTTATATTAGGATTTTAAGTGTTTCCAATAACAATAAGTTGCCACTCTTCAGAGTCCTGAATCCTAATGATATAATAAGTTGACAAATTCAATCATGGATTATAGGCCATTATTTATTGTTTCGTTCAATTGTTTTTCGTTTCACGATGTATTTACTTCTAGACAATCATTGGTGTTCGTTAATTTCAACTTTCAACTATCATCTTGCACGTACAAGTTCAGGTAATGGTGCAACTTTATTCTTTTCTCTCTTCCCATTTTACTTGACCTCTCTGGAAATTTGAAATGCAAAATGTTGAGTTGCAGGCTTTCTAGGGGGGCCATTTATTGTTTATTTTTCTGCTTCAAAATGTATTTGTCATTCATGTATGATTGCGGATACTTCTCTGTTTCATGTTGAAACCTTGTCAGTTACATGTTTTTTTTTTTGAATGGCAGTTACACGGGTGTTAATTTAAATTATATTTTCTGTTTCCAGGGTGTAATGAAGAAGTATGGATTTCATGGAGGTTCAGCATCCCATGGGAATTCGAAAGCACATAGAACCATGGGTTCTACAGGAATACTTGGTCCTTGTAAGGTTGGGTGGAGTCCTTCAGATTAGTATTCTTAGTTAATACAGCTTTCTCTATTTGTATGTATTGAAATCATGTTAGATTGACTGTCTGTATAAGTTTATTTTCTTTGCATTACATTTATGTTTCTCACTGTTCAGGTCTTTAAAGGTAGAAAGATGCCAGGGAGAATGGGTGGGAAGCAAAGAACAGTAAAAAATGTATGGGTCTACAAAATTGATCCAGCAAGAAATTTGATGTGGGTGAAAGGCCAGGTAATTGTTTTTACATGTTTATTATTCACATTAATTTATGAACTTGGAGCTCTAGGGGAGTAACTATCTTATATCACCTCATACACAAATCAAGTGATTGAGCTCGAGTGGTTGATGAGTTTGAGTTAAGGATGAATCAATCATATTCGTGGCTGAAACAATCCATGTTAAAACTTTACTTACCTTTTGATTGAACTCCGGATTACTAGGGTTCCTTCCTTTTGGGAACCGGAGAGTCAAGGCCAATATCAATCAAGACACTTGGTCATTAATGATTTTAAATTTTTATTAAATTTGAATCCCACCATTTGCACTTTGCAGTTCGGCTAGTACAGAGACTTGTATGTTTGTGTGAGCCAAGAAATTTTGTACATCAAGAAATTCTGACTAATGTCATCAAGAGAACGATGGTGGATTGAAACCATTTTGTATTTAATTTAGTAGCTCAATTATTCATTAACTGGCAAAAATATTTGAAATCTTGGATTTATCACGGACCGCTTATTCCTCTTTGTATGGTGTCCACAACACAGGTCCCAGGAGCTACAGGGAACTTTGTTTTTATAAAAGATGCAGTCTTTGAAAAACCTGACACATCTATACTTCCTTTCCCAACTTACTTTATGCCAGAAGATGAAGATTCTGATGATATGAAACCTTTGGTTGCTGATCTTGGGGATGTGGATCCATTTATGGTTACTGATTAAACAAATAGTTCAACAAATGGGTTTTTGTGCTAGGTTTTCTTCATGTAATCATGTTCTTTTATTTGAATTTTGAACATAGGTGGAGAGAATGAGTATTTTGATGTACACTAGAGTCCTTCACTCGTTAAGTTCTAGGTTGTTATTTGTGACTTAGGATTGGGGGATCATGGTTTTGTTTTGAAATCCTGCAAATAAGTGTCGCGACTTGGAATTAGTTAGTGTCATACTTTATTCCAATTGTTTCCTTTTTTAAGCCAAATTATTTAGCACTGACCTTGCAGCAGTGTAGGGTCTTAGGTAATTTTGCTAGATCTATATCTATTCTGATTGTGATTGTTTTAAAGGACTACTTTGTAGGTAATAGATTTCCAACGTTCAAATATATTATTTGCTTAGTGGTAAAATTATAGATTAAATTCCTGAGTACCATGCGTGCTATTGATTGATGAATTCACCATTTTATTAGTATTTTTTTATGTTAATTATTGCTCATTTTCAATAATAATGTGAAATGTTGCTGCAGTGGTTCTTAGCCAGATAATAAAACTCTTACCATAATTTTGCAAGTATCCTAAAAGTATTATTTAAGAAATTCATAAAAGGGAATATTGTCGTAAAAGTATTAGTCAAAGAATTGACAGTAATAAATTCTTTATTTTCTACACAAAAGTTACATCTTTTGAATCATTAAATTAAGAGTAGTGCTACATGACACGAGACCGAACACATGACTCTTGCACGAATGCTTTTTAAAGCTTAACCCACACCTAATGTCCTTTTCTATATGCTGCAACAGTTGCCATCTACACGTTTCAGCTCATGACTGCCATAATCCCCTCACCGTCTAAACAACTCTTTCTGTCGTTGTTGTCTCTTGCCGTCATCGTCTTCTTTGTTGCCTTCCAATGTAGTTGTGCTCATCATCGCCGTCGACATTTTCATTTGTTGTTGTCTTCATCGTCACCTTCGCGATTGTCGCAACACAAACCACCATTAGTTACTACCACAATGTAGTTATAGTTACTGTCATGGCCATATCAATGCATTCGAAAGCAGTGTTTTCTTCATTAGTTTTTTTTATTGTTTTCTTCACTATTATAAAGTATAAAACCATCAGAGTTTACATAAATATATTATATTATAGGATTATATGGAGTAGCACAACACTATCACAACTTCACAAGAGATATGTATGTATTGGTACAACACTAGCACAACACTATTGTCGTGCAACATGCCCGAAAAATTCTGTCGTGCACATTATCATTATCCTTAAATTAAACTATCACCTAAGTATACTTTTTTTTAGGGGAATGCCCTAAATATACTTGTTAGTGTTTTCCTTTGCATTTCACAAATCATTTGTGGAAAAAAATGGGCCGATGTTTTAAAGCTTAGATGTTAAGGAAAATAGGTACACATAAAGAAGACAAATTCTTATTTATGCATCATGGTGGGTAGAATCACTAAAGTTAGTTGATACCAATTAAAAATATTCATTTGTTTTTTTACTATTTTATAAGAATAAATAGTGGAAGAGAAAGATTTGTGGTTAGGGGTAAAATCCTGAAAATACAAAATAGAGGGGCTAAATTTCCGAATTTTATTATAGAGGGTTAAAAATTCAAAATTTGTCAAAATAGAAGGAGGTAAAACTGTATTTAAACCTTTACTTTATTACCCGTATTCAACTTTTCTCCACTTAAAATATTTTTTCTTAGAACGACAAAGTGTAAATGAACAATATAACTCAACCGCAGTTAATTAAAGCCTAAGGCAACTCTTAAAATAGATTTTGGCACTAAAACATAACTGAAAGGGGATTATTGACACATGAACACGATACGTTGGTGTTTCGGACCTTTTATGTGACTAGTACTAAAACAATTCTCTTTTTGTTTTAACCGATTTAGGAGGGAGATCCAAGTAAATTTTGATAAATGATTGTTTCAACTCGAACTTCAACTTATATTCTTTCAATGATTTATCAGTAACCGAAGCTCATAACATTTGAGTTGAACCACTCGACTACAAAACAATTCTGGTGGGACATATTTCCGCTCCACTCCACTAGGTGTTTAGTTTAATCATTAACCTAGAAATTAGTGGCTTAATTTACCAAGATAAACAAATACACCACTGTCAATAACTATAATGATTAAAAATAAGGGTTTTGTTAACGAGTATCCTAAGACATTGCTTAAAGAGTCCATTAAAAAAAATTGTCATGAAAATCTAAGTTGTTACTTTTATCTTATCAATAATTATACTACTTTTTAATACAAACTTAACTGAAAATTGTTGTTGACACATTTGATAGGGCTGAAAAACACGAGTAAATTACTCAAATGCCCCTCGACAGTTAACTGCCGAATTTGATTGAAACCGCCTGCAGTTAACTACTGAGAATCGGCAGTTAACTGCCGAAGTTCTGTTATAAGAACATACCAGACATAGGAGTTTCCAAAACTCAATTGTTACGTTTTTGGTTCTCCTAGGTGCGATTTTCAGCCATTTCAAGCCATTCCAAGCCAATTTCAATCGCAAAAACAAGTAAGTTTTTTGAATCCTATTGCAATGTTGTTCTGTGGTTGAATTGTTTGTTTTTTTTAAAAAAGTTTCGATTATATAGGTTTTATTGAATTTATGATTTTATGATATGTTAGATTAATGTTTAGGTTTTATTGTTTTGACGATTTGTTGTAGAATTGTTAAAATTGTTAGAATTGTTAGGTTTAGGTTTTGATGAATTGTTGTAGAATTGTTTAGGTTTAGGTGTAGGTTTTGATGATAGTTTAGGTTTTGATTTTATGATTTTATGGCATTGTTGTTTAGTTTAGGTTTTGATTGCTAATTTTTTTTATGTAGATATGTCTCAGAATCAGAACCAGGGTAACGCTCAGGGTGATGACAAGAAGAAAGAAAAATCGTCTGTGACATGGCACGGAATTGTCTGTGATGGTTCCGAAAAAAAGAAGGGTTCGAAGTTGCCGGTGTACAATCAGTCGAGGTTGAGGAGGAGCGGGAGGACATGCTATTTTGGTCCTCGACCAAAAGAAGGTGCCCCAGGGACCGTAGCAGCCAACCCGATTGACTTATCTGACGAGGAAGAATGAATGTAATGACTTCTAATGCCTAATTGTTTTGGATTTTTTTTTTATGTTTTCCTTTTGTGTCGCGCGCATTTTGCTTGACATTATGGTACTCTAAATAAAATCGCGTTTTGAATAATTTCGATTAAAAATCGCGTATTGAATAATTAAAATCGCGTATTGAATAATTTCGATTAAAAATTGCGTATTCGAATAAACACTAATTAAGTCCAACGTGAATTCGATTAAAAGTTGTGTAATGAATAAATAAATTCGAAAAGTGGTAAATTCATTACATTACATTACATCAAGAAATATTCCTTCCAACTACAACAATTATCTTACCAATGAATGGGGTAAATTCAAACTTACTAAGCAGCAGCACTCCAGCATTCGTCCGGCATTTCTACTGTTCCATTCAAAAGATTAAATTCAAGTTAGGCTTGGTTTAAATGACGGTATTCAAGTGTCAAAAGAATGAGGTCCATTCCTTGACACTTCAATACCTTCATCTAAACCAAACTAACAAGAAATTAATCTTTTGAAAGGAACAATAGAAATGTTGGTCGAATGCTGAGTGCTGCCATTTAAAAAGTTTGAATTACCCCATCCAGAGGAAGATAATTGTTGTAGTTGGAAGGTGTATTCTCTACCTAATCACGATCTTCTGGCGAAGTCAGACACTTGATAATATCTTCAGTTGACCTTGAAGGTGAGAAAAACCACAAGAAGGGGGGGGGGGGTTGAATTGTGTGTTTC
>Ga0228711_1009668_pt1 | contig 12977 bp, 7 predicted proteins | sample MedpolnodulmetaG_2_FD_177996 | JGI IMG/M metagenome (GOLD analysis project Ga0228711, IMG submission 177996) | Root nodule microbial communities from Medicago polymorpha collected in Santa Monica, California, United States - brown nodules | ecosystem: Host-associated > Plants > Roots > Nodule...
GCACTTACACCACTTCTAGGAGGCCGGTGTGGTGTCAAACACTGCCTGCCCAATATTAAAATCCTAATAATAACCATAAATAGACCCAATAAATGAAAATGTTACTAAATAAAAAAAAATTATAGAATTTTATACTAAATAAAATAAAATGTTTTTTTTCTTCAAGTCAGTGCTTAATTGGTAAAATATAAAAATTAGGGTCATGTTAACTTGTGCCCCGAAACCCAAAAGTAGAAATATTCCCTCAAATTTTGCGCATTCTATTTATTATAAAGTCAAAAATTAAATTGAATACACACATTCCAACAAAAATTTACTATATTGAGTTCCTTATCTTGTGCCTTAAGGGTACAAGTTAACATTTTCCTAAAAATTATTAGGGTAGACGTTGTGGTTGGTGTTTGCACACCGACCATTCAAGTTCTGTGTGAGTTTCAATAATTATTCATCATCTGATCTTTTTTTTTGTTGTGGTCGAGGTTTGAACCCCAGATCTTGCATATATTATGCATTGTCTTTACCAATTGAGTTAAGTTCACGAGGACATTCATCATCTGATCTATCTATAGAAAAAGATGTTTAGTTCAAGTTTTAAAATTAGTCTTACTAAATTTAACTGACCGTACTCAAATGGTTAGCAAATTTTAGTCAAATTATCGTATCTCTTCAATGAGAATCAAAGAGTTGCGTAAAGATTGGAGTTCCAACTTCAACTCCTCCATTTATATGTAAGTTTTTAATAACTATAGTCATTTTGTTTATCAAAAAAATCAAAGAGTTGCAAAAACTAAATTGAAAAACTTCACAATATTTTTTTTTTTATCGAAACTTCACAATATTTTACTCACACCCTTCCCTATGCAATTCTTAAGTTTCATAAATTGACTTGCCAAGTACATATATAATGATATCAAGTTGTTGTGAAGACAAGGCCTTATAATTATTGTTAGAGAACAAAAACAAAGACCACCTCTCTTTAGAACCTGATTTTACTATATTTGTGGGGTGCTAGTAGGAGCTGTATAGATAGAGACTTTTGCTTACTTCATTTCATCTCCATCTTCTCTCATCTCATCACACACATTCATTCATCTTCCCTTATCTCCCTCTCTCCAATTTTCTTCATCTTTCTTTTCTATGGGAAATTGTCAAGCTGTTGATGCTGCAGTTCTTGTGATCCAACATCCATGTGGGAAGATAGATAGATTGTACTGGCCAGTAACTGCTAGTGAGGTTATGAAAACCAATCCTGGTCACTATGTTTCTTTGATTATGCCATTACCTCCTCAACCTCAAGAACAGAATCAAGAACAAAAGACAGTTAGGTTTACTCGTGTTAAGTTGCTTAGGCCTAATGAAACTCTTAATCTTGGTCATGCTTATAGGCTCATCACTAATCAAGGTATGTATCTTCCTTTGCATAGTTCTAAATTGTAGTCTGCAACGGTAGTTCGGTTTTGCAAGAATGAGTTAGGCCAAATTTCAACAGTTTCGGTCTTAATATAAATAGTTTAGAATCTTCATAATTTGTCCACATTTTATTTTTAATATAAGATTTACAGCGTAACTGCAACTGCAATCTTAATCGAAATAACTTTGTATTGACTATTTTTTTTCCTTCCAGAAGTCAAACCAGTCCATCGAAATTGCGTATTGAATTTCTTATAGTTTAGACAGTTTTGTGAAAAGGGTCATTGGCTATTTTGTTGCTTCATGTTGTTAATTTTTTTTGTGTTATGTTTATGATTATAGAGGTTATGAAGGTATTGAAAGCAAAGAAGCATGCAAAGAGTATGAAGACAGAGGGACATGCAGTGAAGGTAGAAAAGGAAGGTTCAGGTTGTGAGACAAAGAAAGGAGAAGAATCTGACCAAGGAAAGACATATCAGGTATATCTCATATTCTAATATATCAATAGTCCTTTTCTTTCTTTCTTTTTTCAACCCTTCCATGAATAATATTATAGTAAGAAGTTTTTTTAATTAATCTAAGTAGTGAATCTATTAAAGACTTTTATCTATCTACCAAATCTCACATCACATGGCACATGTTCTATAAGTGCTGAATCTTAGTGGATTTATTTCATATTGATACCAATATGACATGCAATTTCAATTATTGTTTTCCTTGTCAAAGCATTGGCACCTGGTCATAATTTTCAAAGAACATGAAATGAGTTATAATCCTAAATTTTGAACAATTTTTTTAACATATAAGTACTTATTTATAAGCTATTTTCACCTAACATATAAGTACTTATTTCTAAACTATTTCTATACAAAAAGTAATAAAGTCAAACTATTTTCATATAATTAAAGTTTTTTTCCCAAGCTATCATAAAAAGCTTATGAAAATAAATTGAAAACGGCTTATGAACATGTCATAAGCTGTTTTGGTATGTTCTTCCGAACCGTCTCAAAAGTTAAGTGTTTATATCAGTAGATAAGTTTAACCATGATTTTCAACAATGATGCTAAAGTGCATAATGAATTCCAGGGAGGCAGAGCAGAGAGACACAAGCAAAGGTCAGGAGGGTCCACAAATCCTGCTGCTGTACAGAGGTCAAAATCCTGGCGCCCCTCTTTACAAAGCATTTCAGAGTCACCAAAAGTGTAATCATGCAAATTTGTGATATGAATAGTGGCTCATAGAACATAGTTTGACTACCTCTAAAATGTTGGATGGTTCCTGTTAAATGGGAATTAATGAAAATTTAACTGAGGTTTGAACCAAGATTTTGTCTTCCTTCAACAACCATGATTCAGGTGGTAAAATGTTTGTATAGCACCAACAGGAAGGGAAAAGAGAAGTAATGAATGTAAAAATCTTTTAGAAATGAGTTTTGTTACTGATATAGTTACATCATTGACACTTCCACATATTCCGGATCATGGTTTTAAATTGCGGTTTGCAACCACAATTGTGTGGCTCTAAACATTAAAAATTTAGAGGTTTCCGCAATAGAATTAACGGAAATGCTGCATAAAGCGAAAAATATTATCACGATGACATCACGACAATACAAACATTTACCGTAGCAAAATATCTAAATTTCATCCATCCAGCCATGTATTGTGTGAAAGGAAATCTAACGGTGGAAAGCTAATTCGGGATACATTCGTGAACATAGGCTTCGCTAGAAATAACAATGCTGTAGAATTAATTGCGACCGGATCAGTGCCATTTGTCAGTATTCTACCGCAATATAAAGGTTTACAGTGTAACTATAGTTGTGAACACGGTCACAATTTAGAAGAACCATGGTTTAGATTTACCAAATGAGTTATCTTATTCCAACATATAACTTGAATAGAACTTTTTTTTATCAAAAATAAAAATAAAAAAATAAAAAATGAAAGTGTGAAAGGGGTGACTTATAGATGGTCTGCAACTGTAATACGCGTCATATTAAATAAATTGACTATGATTTTTAACAACTAACTATATTGTAAATACAACTGCAATTTAAATTTTTTGGTGAGTTTCAAAATTCTTAGTCCTTGTTGTCAACATAATTGAGCCCATAACAGTGACACAATTGTAGCCAGTACTATATCCTTGAAAGGCTCCATCAAGAATGGCCACACCAGGACCATACTTCAATTGCAAACAATAAAGAAATACTTCCTTCTGTCTCAAATCTAAACAAAGATTCTTTTTTCCAATTCATTGAATAATCGATATATTTCGTCTATAAGTTATTTAATTAATCTAAAAAATAAAAAGAATCTTTGTTTATATTTGAGATAAAATATATTAGTCAAAGCTGGTATACTTAAGATAGATAGATATATTCAAGTTCAACTATTTGGTTCTAAGCTCAAGAATCTAACAACAGGTAGCACGTCAAAACAATGTCAGCTTTGGACCAAACATGTCAGAAAAATTGAAATACTTTTATATAGAGATTGTCTAAAAAACTGTGCTAAGTTTGCAGTAATTTGAAAGAAAATAAGTTTTCACAGGGTCAATTATTGCCTCCTGATTGGAAAGAATGTAAAAGAGGTTCCCTTTACTGCACAAGGAAATAGTACCTTATCAGACTATAGTGTATCTTCAGCTAAAATTAAGAAAGATTTATTATCATTGAAGTGTAAAAAACCACAAAATTTTGATAATTACTTGGATTTGATTTTCCATTAGTTAATATAGATCAATCACATATACAAGAGAACTTTTGATTAATTAAGTCTCTAATATGGTTTTTTATTTTATTTTAATTAATTCATGTACAAGTAAAAAACCAGTTGATGAACAGATACCAAACTGATCAATCATAATAAATTAGAAGTTGATGTTCTAACTGCAGATTCTTGACCCTCAAACCATGATTATTTAGAATATTTGGGCATCATACATCATATTAGGCAGGGTCCATGACTGTATAAGTAGCAAATAAGGACCATGATGGGGGCCTGTTATGTCAAAAAACCAACCAGTATGCACATCCTAATATGAACCAGCATGCAAACTGAACTCTAACCAAATTCAAGGGGTCTCTCTGTATAGGCCCCCCCAAATTGTTCAATCTATCGGAACGTAACCTCTGATCGGTGTTTTCAAGATACCAGCAATATATGTAACACTTACACTTCAAATTGAACGTTGAATGATATCAAACATTGTCTAACACAGCACTCACCTGACACCGATACATTGGTGTTTACTCATACAATTTGAATTGAGCACTACTCAAGGCATAAAAAATTGATTTCTAAGGTGAGGACGTAGTGCCCACCACGTATGTATAAATACGTTTTCTGATCATATCTCATTTAATGTGAGACTTGTAACACACCCTCTCACAAATAGGACTGGACAAATGGAGTGTAACCCAATAGCATACAATCTAATGGATTTTGGATAGAATCTGAATAAATGTGACCACACAATTTATTTCACAACTTTAGTGCTTCAATAATCTAAAACATCCAAAGAACTGTATATCACCACATGACTAGACCTAGACCTATATCATAGAGGCTATACTAATTGAGACACAAAACAGACAAACCTGGTAAACCTAACTAGGATATTTTTTGCAATCATTAAGGAAATTTGGTATTAAATTGCATTCTCTCAATCAACTAAGGGCCACAAGTCAAATTTACAATAAATCCTTGAAAGGCAAAAGGAAGGTCCAATTATAAAATAATGGCACATGCAATTGGGACCGTATTGTGACTTATCAATAAACATTTATGATATTCTTCTTAATTATTTATGTTACTTGATTTCTTTTATGAAAAGAATGTAGGCCACAAACATTACTAAACAGAAGTTCCTTTGGTTGTAAGAATATTGGCCACAAAATTATGATATAAGTATATGAGAATGTTCTTAATTTAATATCTGTGAATTAAATGCTTGGCTTTCAAGTTTCAACTTTATATTCACACATTGTTCATAGTATTCAACATGATTAAATTCTATCCCCCCCTCCCCCTACCCACCTTCTTTGACAAAATCATGTTGAACCTTAAGCATTTGAATTTTATGAGTTAGATGAAGAAAAGTTGACCTTTTTCTGAATAATATGTTGAACATCACAAGAAATTTGGTCAAACATAAAGCAAAACTCAATAAGAGTTAGCTTTGTTTGGAGAAACAGCTTAATTAAACGCTTATAACATAACATAAGTGTTATCATGTATAAGTTATTTCATTAACAAAAGATGAAATAAAGTTGAAATGTTTTCAAAAAAGTTATAAGTTTTTTTCATAACCTATTCTCGAGAAAATATTGAAATTGGCTAAAAAAACTTATGAACATGTCATAATTTGTTTTCATACTTTCTCATATATACAATCTCGCAAGTGTTTTGGCTGATAGATAAGCTCAAATAAGTCAATTCACACGTACCATTAGTAAATTAAAGCATATTTTATGTTTACATTGCAATCAGGAAATATCAGTAGAACTTGAAGCATATCTTTTTAAGAATAGCCCTAGCTCTAACTCTACAGAAAGTTTCCTAAGAATTGAGAAAGAAAAATATGGGTGTGCCGTGTCCTATGGTTTACTATGAATGCAAAGTGAGTACTTAAAAAACAATAATCAGTACTTGATAGTTGATATGGTCTGACAGAAGAAATATTCTTTTATAACTCATGCCATCAAATGAATCCGACCATGACAACAACAACAATCACGCCTTATCTCACAAACTGAGGTCGGCTTGTAGTCAGGATCGAGTGCTAGTTCGTAGGATTGTACGATCCTATTTCCCATGGCATCTCAATCGTACTTCGGCTTTACTCAGGTTCGTTTTTGCTCTGTTTCTCCTCTATTTCATCTGTTTTTCCTCTATTTTCCCTCTATTTATGTTTTTTAAATTCTTTCCTGTTTTTGCTCTATTTTCTCTGTTTTTGTTCTCTCAACTCTATCAACAACCTATTGATCCTACTTACGAAATGTGTTATGACCCTCGTGTTTACGATCTTTCACCTGCCTATTGATCCTACTTCAAAACTCGAACCTGACTGCATATGCAAGGATCAAAGGACGTCATAATATTCTATCATATACATCATATCTATCCAATTTATTAATCTCTAAGATATTTCTTTTATAGTTTTTAAACCTGACAACATATGCTCATTCAAGCGTTTTCATAATCCCATAGCATTGAAGCACAAAGACACGTCACAAGGCTTCACTTAGTGCTGCTACATCGCCATATCATGCAATGTTTTTTAGTATGTACATTTTGCAGTGGAATTGAAAGGGTTCATTTTAGACTTGATATTCTGCACAAGTGTTTTAGGTAGGTGTTTTCGCGGGAGAGACTAAAGGGAAATTGGAAAGTGTCATGGATCATTTGATTTTGTTTTGAGTAAGATCTTGATTTGGATAATCTCCCACAAAAATGTCCACCTCTCCCAATGTAATATTTCCTTTTGAACAAACCACTATTTTGTTCCTCCATGTCACACTGGACTAATTTATTTTATTTTTTTTAAGCCAGAGGGAAGTAGATTAAATAAAAGTACAAGGAACAAGAATTATCAAACTATACATTATGTCACATTGGTTTTTTTTTTTTTAAGAAAGGATATCTCATTTCATTTCCTCCATAATAATAAGATAGTGAATACAATAAGGTGGATGGCAGAAATATTGGGACTAACTAGCATGTAATATAGACGCTTAAGCAAGATTATGAACGACTCTATTAGCTTGTCTCCTAATAAAAGCTAGAGCATAACTAGTATTAGATGAAACCAGAGCCCTACAATTAGACAGTAAACTTCCTAGTTCATTCACAAATAGACTGTTGTTGAGGACTGCATTCACAACTACCTGATCAATTTCAAAAACTACCTGATTGAGGCTTAGGTCAAGAGCAACTTAAATGGCTTGTTGTAGAGCGGTAGTTTCACATTCACATTCGACTGTGGTTTCAACAGAGGGAAAAATCATGGATTGTGCTTGGATAAGATATCCAAGGCTATGAAAGACTCTAACATAGCGATGAGGACAAGATACTACTAACACATATGATGACATTGAAATGAATATCACAACTTTGGTTTAGGTTGTGTTTGGTAACACAAAAAAGCTAGCTTACAGCTTGTTGGACTAACTTATAAGCTTGTTTTGATAGAATGAGATGTGTTTGGTAAAAAAAAATTCTCACTAGCTTATAGCGTTTTTTAAGAAGTTAATTCAAGTAGCTTTTGAGCTTTTAGCTTGTAACTTTTTATATTTTCTTCCAATTTTAACCCTATTAATTTAATTTAATTATTTTTTAATAAAACTAACCATCCATGTACCTATTTCATAACTGCCACGTTTTTCCCTTAAAAAAAAATAAAAATGCCATGCTTTATTTTTTTTAAGGAGCTTTATATTATTTTTTTAAAGAAATGCTTTATATTTTGTTTTTCTTTTTACAAGTGCTTTATATTTTGTTATAATTAGCCTATGGTATATTGTAAAATTTTATATATTCTTGCTCACATTTTTTTTCACCTTGCTCTTAATTTTGGGATTCATTTTTGAAACCAAAAGCAGATATCAATATTGTCGGTGAAATTTTTTTGGAGGATTAAAATTGAAGACAATTTTTATGGAGGCTAAGACCAAAAGTTTGAATATTTATAGGGACCAAAAACATATTTAAGCATGAATTAAAATATTAAAAAATAAATACCTTCGAAAAAACACGTCCTTTTATGTCATTTTATACTTATCAGCCACTTCAACAGTTAATTTTACCAAACACATTATGTTTAATAAGTGAGTTTTTCAGCTATAAGCTATCATCTATCAGTCATTAACTATAAGCTACCTTTTCAACTATCAGTTAGCTTACCAGCTATCAGCTAACTTATAGCTTCTTTTTACCAAACAGAGTCTTACTAAAAAAACAATAATCGGTACTTGATATGGTCTTACAGAAGAAAGATTCTTTTATAACTCATGCTATCAAATGAATCCAACAACATCAACAATCACGCCTTATCTCACAAACTGAAGTTGGCTTGTAATCATAATCGAGTGTTGGTAGGTAGGACCGTACGATCCTACGTCCCATGGCACCTCAATCGTTCTTCGACTTTACTCAGGTTTGTTTTGCTCTATTTCATATATTTTTCCTCTATTTTCTTTGTTTTTTGTTTGTGTTGCTCTGTTCTCCCAATACTTTCTCTGTTTTATTTACTTCGTTCCTCTGTTTTTCCTTTATTTTCTCTGGGTTTTTTTTTCTCAACTCTATCAACAACCTATTGATCCTACTTACGAAACATGTTACGACCCTCATTTATACTATCTTTCACCAACCTACCGATCCAACTTAAAAACTCGAACCTGACTACAACTGTATGGATCAAACGACGTCATAATATCTTATCATATATCACATATATCCAATTTATTAATCTCTAAACCTTCTTTTATAGTTTTTTAGGTCTTCATGTGCCTCGAGCTATTTGACTACTAACCTCCATCTGATCTCCGCTCGAAAATCAAATACTCTATAGAGTAAATTACTAAAAAAAAATAACAAAGTAAATTGTATTAATAAAGGTGTCAAACCAGGTTTTAATAAGAGATATTTCATTGCAGATTGCAATGTGAATAGGATTGAAGCTGCATTTGATCGTGATTCTCCTCAATATCAAACATTGTCACATGACTTCCACCAGTTTAAAACCTTGATACCTAAGGCTTTGTTTGAGAATCTGGAGAGGGGAAGGGATGGTTTTGGGGATGGAAAATATAGGGAAAATTGAAAAATATTTCACATTTTTCGAAAGAGCAATTTTTTAGAGAATGCTAGATTAATGTTATGATTAATATATTTTTAATTTTAAAAATAGGTCAAATACCTATTTTGGTCCTTTAAGTTTGACCAAAATATTGCACTAGTCCTTTAAGCTTTTTAAGTTTTAAATAGGTCCTTTAAGCTATTAATTTGATACACTCATTTTAAGTTTTTTAAGTTTTTAAGTTTCAAAAAGGTCCTTAAAAGGATATCGGTGTATTAAATTAACAACTTAAAGGACCAATTTGAAACTTAAAAAACTTAAAAGATTAACCCGATATTTTTGTCAAACTTAAAAGATCAAAAAATGTATTTGGCCTTAAAAATATTATAACAACAAAGATTAATTTTAAAGAATTCATATAAACCTTCGAAAAAACCCCAAGAACCCTCCTCCAATATAATTTTTTGGTTCCCCAAATGAGGATAGTTTTGTATTATTAAGAAAAATAAACCCCCAAAACCCTTTCCTCCCAATGTCTTCTATTTCTTCCATTTATTCCTTCGTTTTTTTGGTAAACTCTCTCCTCCCTTCTCTTTCAAACTGACAAACAAAACCTAAGTTTTCGATGTTATTCATAAAACTTACATGTCACATTTTCTTAGCAGTTGCCTCAACAAGATTTGAATAATCAACTTCAAAGAGGGGAATGCAAGACGGGGAAAATTTACATTTACTGATTTGCAATATTCATATATGCTCATTCAAGCATTTTCATAATCCCATACCTAGTGCTGCTACATCACCACATCATGCAATGTTTGTTAGTATATACATTTTGCCGTAGAATTGAAAGGGTTCATTTTAGACTCAATATTCTGCACAAGTGTTTCAGGTAGGTGTTTTCGCGGGAGTGACTAAGACTTTGTTTGAGAGTTTGAAAAGATGGAAAGGGAGGGTTTTGGGGGTTGGAAATATATAGAAAAATTGAGAAATCTTTCAATTTTTTAGAAAGGACGATTTTTTAGAGAGTGATAAACTTGATTAATATATTTTTATTGTTAAGCATATTATTGCTCAAAAAAATGTTAAAAATATTATAACAACATAGATTGATTTTGAAAAATTCATATAAACCCTCTAAAACCCTCTCTCAATACAATTTTTTAGTTTCCTTAAATGATGAGTTTTTGTTTTGTGAATGAAAAATTAACATCCAAAGCTCTCTCCTCCCATTGTCTTCTATTTCTTCAACTTATCCCTTCCTTTTTTTTCCAAAACACTTCCCTTCCCTTCACACTCACAAACAAAGCCTAAAGGGGAAATTGCAAAGTATCATGGATCATTTGGTTTTGGTTTGAGTAAGATCTTGATTTTGATATCTCCCACCAAAATTTTCCATCTCTCCCAATGTAATAATTTTTTAAGCCAAAGGGAAGTAGATTAAATAAAAGTACAAGGAACAAAAATTTACTTAAGATCACACAAAAGTTTAACAAGTACTCCCTCCGTCTCACAATTATTGTCTTTTTAACATTTTTTTTTTTCTCAAAATAATTGTCATTTTACAATACCAATGCAGCATTTATTATTTTTTTTCCACTATTATACCATTATTTATTGAATTTCATTCAACTTAACTACTCCACTAACTACAATTAATAAGGGTGTTTTAGTAAATGCTACTAATTTTACCATTGAAATCAACACAATTAATCATTTCTTTAACAATCGTGCACAAACCTTAAACGACTATAATTTAGAGATGGAGGGAGTAACTCATAAGGACATTACAAAATAACTCAAAAGGACATTACAGTCAGTGTCAAACTACACATTACGTCGCATATTGGTCTATGACAAAACCAATACACAATTTGGTCTCGGGTTAGATAAATTTTTGCTTTTTTATAAATATCTCAAATTTCGTTTTTAATTATCTCATATATTTTCCATCACAATATGTTTTTAAGTAAACATATGTGAATCTTTCCAAATTTTAAATTATTTTTTCAATCATGTTGAGTACATTATTGAAATCTCTTTTGCAAAAGTTTAAATTTGTTTAACAAAAAATAAATTAAATATAAATCTTTAAGTTTTTAGCATTTAAAAATTAATATTTTGTTAAAAAAATTCAAAAAATTTGTATGAGAGATCGTAAATGATATATATGAGTTGACTTATAAATAGAGATAAAAAGTCGTGACAGAAAATATTGAAGACTAAAACTTACTGAAAATTTTTAGAGGGACTAAAATCAAAATTTAAAATAGTTTTTTTAAGCAAAAATTTAAAATAGTTATAAGAATCAAATACCTATTTAACTATTTAACCTCCCGTTTGTCTATCAATGTCATAATTTAGTGGTCTAGTATGTTCAAGGGAAGAAAAAAAAAAGGAGAGGCAAGAGATTTAAATGGAGTGAAGGAAAAAGGGAGGGGTGGGTAGCGAAATAGAGATCTGTTTGGTTTAAAAGAGGAGAGGGGTGGTAATAGATTTCAATTAAAAGTATGTTTAGTTTATGTGATTTTAATGGAGTGAAGGAAAAAGGGAGGGGTGGATGGTGAAATAGAAATATGTTTGGTTTAAAAGAGGAGAGGAGAGGTAATATATTTCAATTAAAAGGGTGTTTATTTTAAGCTACTCACATGATATTGTAGCTTAATTAATTAATTCTTTTGTTCTTTGATTGCAAGCATAATTAATTATATATCCACATGAAGTGATAACTTAATTAAGACATACTGTGCACTTTTTTTATGGAATTCAAATTGACATGTAGACGTGCTCGAACAGACACAAAAGTTACGAAATAGTTGCCTAGTGTTTGAAACTCAATGATAAAAACTCTTGTTGGAGATGCTCTAATGGCAGGGTTGATAGCCTTAGCCTAAAGAATGGGGGTTTGTTTCTAGCTCCTATATGTATTTTAGATGGGCAAATAAAATAAAAAAAGAAGGTTATTTTGTCTTCCGAATGAATAAATCCAGCTCCTATATGTTTCAAACGTATGTGGTTTTTGATGAATCACAAGGGTTATTAAAACCCCTAAAGAAATTAGCTTATGAGTTAGATTCTCAAAGCAAAGATTTGCATGACTGAGTTTCGTTAAGCAGTATGAAAATCATTGGCGGTTTCTTGGTTTGATTCTATAGCTTCAATGTTGCTTTGGGTCACCTTCATGAGACATCAATTGAGTTAAAGTATCTTCTAATTGAGAGGGTTTCCTTGGTTCTTGATTTTGATGGACTCCTTGATTTGAACTTTGGCCTTGATTGTTACTCCATTTAAAAATTGGATGATCCTTCCAAGCTGGTTAAAAGTGTAGGAGAAAGGGATTTCCTGCTTGATAGTTGCACGTGTAATTTTTCTAAATAAAGACCACTGTTCTTTAGGCACCTAATAAAAGTTGAATGGTAAATAACTACGGTTTGGAACACTTTTTAAATCGATTGACCCAGTTAAAAAATGTCTTAAATGGTCTAAAAAGTATTGTGCAAATAATTGTTGTTCGGTGGATGTTTGAGAGCAATCATTAGGTGCTTAAAGAGCAATTCTAAATAAATATATATAACTCCCATAAAAAAACTAGGGTTAATAGGTTTTTATCCCCTGTAATATAAGTCATTTCCAATTTTCCTCCCTGTAAAATATTTTTTTTGATTTACCCCCTGTAAAATATTTTTGTTTTGATTTACCCCCTAATAGGCTAAACAAAAACGAAAATTTCTTGAAAAAAAAAAATAAAAATAATTTTTGTTATG
>Ga0228711_1009670_pt1 | contig 12975 bp, 10 predicted proteins | sample MedpolnodulmetaG_2_FD_177996 | JGI IMG/M metagenome (GOLD analysis project Ga0228711, IMG submission 177996) | Root nodule microbial communities from Medicago polymorpha collected in Santa Monica, California, United States - brown nodules | ecosystem: Host-associated > Plants > Roots > Nodule...
TTACTTCTTTTACTATTTATACAACTTATTCTAATTATTATTTTACTTATTTAATGTTAGAATTAAAATTTATGTTAGAATATATTTAATGTTTATTTTACTTATTATTTATTTAACGGTGTTGTTTTTTCTTTTTGTATTTCAGTTTCAGAAAAAAAAACACAGGGTGAAAGGTATCTCGCATGGGAAGAAGCTGAGCCTTAAAAACCTAACAATCCCTCAACCGGGCGAACAAAATGACTGGTTTTGGTCAGAAGTGAATATGTCCGGTCTTACTCCCCTCCTGACTAGTGGGTACGAGAACAACTATCACGAGTTCGTTTCTGCAATGTCAGAGAGATGGCATGAGGAGACCAGCAGCTTCCATCTACCTGTTGGGGAGATGAACATCACACTAGATGATGTGGTGTGTCTTCTAGGCATCCTTATCACTGGAAGACTCCTTCCTGATAGAGAGTTAAACCGCGAGGAAGGGATAAAGATGATGCAGGTGGACCTACATTTTACAGAGGAGGCTGCCGCTAAGGAGGTGGCAAGACAGGGTGCTGCTCACTTCAGTTTTGGTGTACTGAAGAGGCGTTACGAGGAGCTCTTGAATAGGTGTAATCAGCTGCTTGAGATTGACACACAGGAGGAGCAAGACGAGCGAGCTCATGTTAGGTTGGCCTGTATTAAGGAGTTTCTGTTGCTCTTGCTTGGCTGACCCATTTTTGCCGGTAAAAACAACAAAAACATTAATCTGTTGTGGCTGCTTGCGCTGCAAGATATGGACGAGTTGGACAACTAGTCATGGGGTGGGATGGGACTTGCTTTCCTATACGAGCAACTATCTCTTACCTCCGACTCATCTGTGGCCTCTTGTGGTGGTTACAAGACCTTGCTTGTGGTAATATTTGTTTTTCTTCTTTTTTACTTATTGGATCGTAAATGTATAGTTGTTTGTATAATACTTGTGCTGATATAAATTTGTTTCTTTGTGTTTGCAAGGATGAACTTTGGCGCACTTCTCGAATATCATTCTGAGGATTGACAACGAGGACTACGAACCTACTGTTGCCCCGCTTGTGAGTCAATGGAAACCTCCCATGGGCATTTCTAATCATGGACACTACAGAGATGCCATTGATTTGCTGGACCATTCTAATGTCACCTGGAGGTCGTACGAGAGACGACGACACATCACTCCCTTTCAGGACATATGCTGGTACTTCAGATGGATCATGGCCGGCAGAGATAAATGGTCCGTCACTTGCCAGAGCGGGTTCTTAGGCAGTACGGGTATGTCCAGACACGACCCAGGCCTCCTACAGATATTGAGCTTCTTGCGGCAGATGACGTAGCCCAGACCTTCACAGAGTTTGCTCTACATGTCCTAAGCCATCAACAGAGGGGTCATCCGGTTTTGGATAACCAGCTGTGGGCTCATACTAGGGGATACATGAGATGGTTCATTAGAGTATCACATTCTATTGTGAACCCCCTTGCGGCCATTCCTGACTACGCAGATTAGGCCCCTCCTCGTCTTGTCCCTCCTTACGAGGAGGTTCTTGTTGAGCAGCAGTGAGCCAGGCATCCTCCCGACCCATACTAGATCATTAACAATATCAGATCCAGAGTGGATGGTGTAATGGGGCATCCTGTTGTGTTTTATAATCCATAGGAGGTTATGCGCTTGATGCAGGGCATCCAGTCCTAGTGGAGCATGATGAAGCAGATGCCGGATCCGTGGAGGAGGAGTAGGAGTCCACGGGAGTAGGGTTTTATGATATTTTCTAGGTTTTTTTTATGACATTTTGAAGGATTTGGTTGTAATCCTATTACATTTGCGCATTTTGGCACTTTTATGACATTTTTCGTTGTTTTATTCTGTTATTTTTCGTAATTTAATTATGACTTGCTTGAATGAATGATAAAAAATGCATGCAATTGAATGAATGAATGAATGCATGAAAGAAGGAGTGAAAAAATTAGGGAAAAGAGAGGTTTTTGCTTCTTCTGATTTTCTGCAAAGACTGGGCGTGAGTTAACTCACGCATGTGTTAACACTGTGCATGGGTTAACGCACGTAGTGTTTTACACATGCGCATGTTAAGTGTCGCAACGTTAGTTAACTAACACATAGTTTTACACTTGCGTTAGTTAACTAACGTAGGGGTATTTTAGGCATGGCTGTAGGGCGCGAGTGTTTTGTGCAGGGGGAAGAGCAAAATTCAAATGTTAATTAAGTGGGCTTGGCTGGGAAACAAGGGATGAAGGGAGGGTTTATTGTAACCGATAGATATAAATTGGAAACGAAACCCTTATTTGGCAGAAGAGAATATAGGTAACTCTCAAAACCCCAGTCTCCCTTCCTTCCACAGTTCTACTCTCGCATCACACATAATGGGAAACCATAAGAAGAATACAAATGGAAAGATGGGTCAAAGTCTAGCACAGAGGATGAAGGTGGTGGTGGGAAATTTTCGAGAAACAATGAAGAAAGTTCGCATCCGGAATCAATTGGGCATTCTGTTGTTGGCGGTGATGGCACTGATAGGTGTGCTGATTCTTTCATACTTTTATTTTCGTCCTTTTGAGAAGCAACATGAGGAGATTAGCTTTGAGGAGTTTAGGAATAAGGTTTTGGAACCAAGATTAGTAGACCATATTGTTGTCTCCAACAAAGAACTTGCCAAAATATACGTCAGGAGGAACGATAGTGAAGTAGTAGGAACAACTCCTGCAAAATATGAATATTTTTTCAATATTGGAAGTGTTGATTCTTTTGAGAGGAAGTTAGAGAAGGCACAAGAAGGACTAGACATTCAACATCATGATTTTGTATGTGTTACGTATTCTTTCGAAACTAAATGGTTCCCAATGTTTATCTTATTATCTGAACTCCTGTTGATTATCAGAGTTGTCTTATATAAGGAGGGTATTGATGGAACTAGATTATCAAACATCGGAAAAGTACATAATAATGTTACTAAAGTAGAAAAATACGCCAAAAACAAGGTTGGTTGATTGGTACTGTTGGGGAGTCCGGGGAGCCCCGGGAGCGGCAATGAGCCAAACGTCCAGAACCATAAGAGACTTGAACACCACACTCTTACCCAAAACCTTAAGGCAATGAGTTTATGGGTTCCTTCTCTTATATATCCTTTGTTTCCTCCATTCCTAGTCGATGTGGGACATAATCATTAACACTTGATTTCCCAACAATCTTCCCCTCAAGTGTGAGTCACTCACATCACTAGCCTGATCCACACTAGGATCCTGCTCCCGCTCCCCACTGAGCCTAACCAGGGCTCTGATACCACTGTTGGAGAGGTCCGGGGAGCCTGGGAGAGCATTGGGCCAAATGTCCAGGACCATAAGAGACTTGAACACCACACTTTTACCCAAAACCTTAAGGCAATGGGCTTATGGGTTCCCTCTCTTGTATATCTTTTGTTTCCTCCATTCCTAGTCGATGTGGGACATAATCACTCACACTTGATTACCCAACAATCTCGCCCTCAAGTGTGAATCACCCACACTTTCACTAAGCAAATATTTAAACTAAGTCAGATATAAGATTAAAGTGCTACTGACTGGTGCATCTAAATACAAAGAAACTAGGTTCAATATATAGCTTTGGTTTTTCCCCTACTTCACTAAACTAAGCGATGTGGGACATAATCACCAATAACTAATATTTTTAAACCTCCTTCTTTATTCAAGAAACTTGACAATCAAACCCAACAATCTCCACCATGATTGTAAGAGTTTCATCTTCCGCTTCCATTGTCTATACCGACAATCATACGCCACCATAAAGAGTATAGTTCACTTGAAACTAAACCATTTCAAGAATTTCTTCACATCGAAACCTTGCTGAAAGATTATGGTGCAACTCCCATGTTGGCTTTTAGGAAGTTCTTCAGCCATCGACATATATCACCACACACCCTCCATCAATGCCAACCAATGCCCGTGTGTTGTTCTGAATCCGCTAGCAATAACTTGTCCTTTTGCATGGTATAGCAGAAATACCATAAGGACACACTTAATCTTCTAGATAAGATAATCATCATCTCCCAAAACAAGGGAGACATTGCTAGCACTTGCTTCAAAGTCTTTTTCAGAAATTGCTCCACCTATACAATTTCTCTTTAAATGCCTAGACATTCCACACTTCCAACACGAAAAATTCAGTTCGGGATGAAAATTGAACCGAACTGAACTGTTAGTAATGGATCAGTTCAGCAGTTCAGTTCAGTTTTTGGTTTTTTTGCCCACCCCTACTTATAGCTTTGCTATATATAACCCAACCATAAGAGACTTGAACACCACACTCTTACCCAAAACCTTAAGACATTGAGTTTATGAGTTCCCTCTCTTATATATCTTTTGTTTCCTCCATTCCTAGTCGATGTAGGACATAATCACTAACACTTGATTTCTCAACAGGTACCTTATTCTTCTTCTTCTTCTTCTTTTTCTGTGAATAATAATATTTTCTATATTTGTTTTCTAACACCATGTTCCCCTAGTTAACTATTTGTCTTTTCAATTCTCACTTTTTCTTTAGTGGTGAATGAACAACTTAATGGCCTATTCTATCAAGGACATTTGTTAAGGATTTAAAAGAGAAAATAATTTTGAAATTTTATGTAGAAAAAGTTTCTTTTTGAATTTTCAATGTGTTAAATACATAATTTCTAAAAAAAAGTTTCTTCTTCTAAACAAATGCCCAAGACACTTGTTAGCATTTTCCTAACTTAATTTAAGAGCATATTTTTCTTATATGAATTTATTTTGTTCAGGTCTATTTTAAAGATGTTGCTGGCTGTGATGAGGCAAAGCAAGAAGTTATGGAGTTTGTGCACTTCCTTAAGAATCCTAAGAAATACGAAGAGCTTGGTGCAAAAATTCCAAAAGGGGCTCTTCTGGTGGGTCCTCCAGGTACAGGAAAAACCCTTTTAGCAAAAGCAACTGCAGGGGAGTCTGGTGTGCCATTTCTCTCTCTATCTGGTTCTGATTTCCTGGAACTGTTTGCTGGTGTTGGAGCATCTAGGGTGAGAAACTTGTTTAAGGAAGCAAGGAAATGTGCTCCATAGTATTTATTGATGAAATTGATGCAATTGGTCGAGCAAGGGGTAGTAGAGGTGGAGGTCGTGCAAATGATGAGCGTGAAAGTACTTTAAATCAATTGTTGGTGGAGATGGATGGTTTTGGAACCACTGCTGGAGTTGTTGTGCTGGCAAGTACCAATAGACCTGATGTATTAGACAAAGCCCTACTGCCAAATAACAATTGATAAGCCCGACATCAACTGTCGTGATCAAATATTTCAGATTTACTTGAAAAGGATGAAACTTGACCATGAGCCTTCATATTATTCACATAAGCTTGCATCCCTTACTCTAGGATTTGCTGGAGCGGACATTGCTAATGTTTGCAATGAAGCTGCTTTGATTGCTGCAAGAACTGAAGAAGCACATGTCACAAATTAATGATCATTTTGAGGCAGCTATTGATAGGATCATTGGTGGTTTGGAGAAGAAGAACAAGGTAATAAGCAAGCAGCACAGGCATACCGTTGCTTACCATGAAGCAGGTCATGCTGTTGCAGGTTGGTTCTTGGAACATACTGACCCATTGTTGAAAGTAACTATTGTTCCTTGCGGAACTGCAGCTCTTGGGTTTGCCCAGTATGTTCCAAACGAGAACCATCTCATGACAAAGGAGCAGCTTTTTGATAGGACTTGCATGACCCTTGGTGGTCGGGCTACCGAGCAGGTTCTCATTGGGACAATCTCTACAGGAGCACAAGATGACTTGGAGAAAGTCACCAAGATGACATATGCTCAAGTAGCCGTCTATGGTTTCAGCGAAAAAGTTGGCCTCCTCTCTTTCCCTCCAAGTGAGGACTCTTTTGAGACGTTCAAACCATACAGCAGCAAAACTAGTGCAATAATTGATAATGAAGTGCGAGATTTGGTGAACAAAGCATACAAACATACCATGCAGCTTATAGAGGAATACAAGGGGAAAGTAGCTGAAATTGCAGAGTTGCTGCTCGAAAAAGAAGTGCTTCACCATGATGACTTGCTCCAAATCTTGGGTGCGCGACTACCCTTCAAGAGTCCTGAACTCGGTGATTATGATCAGTTTAGGCTAGGGCTTCAAGATGAGGCGGAAGATGTAGAAATAATTGTCGATGGAGCCGAGGAGGGTGATGCTTTTCACTCTAGAACGCGAGGTTGTTACCACATAGTTGATTAAGTTTATTTTTGTTACTATGAAACTATTTTGTAGTTATCCAGTTCGAATGAAAAAGGGATTGGGGGTATGATCTTAGTTGATGCATTTTTTTAGTGTAATCAATGATTTAGTAACGTTCCTATCTATAGATATGAATTCTATATTTAGCTTATTTATATTATATTTCATTATTTTTCCATTTTTTATACTGTTCATGAAGGTCGTATAACCTGGTCCTGTTAATGTTGGTAACCAATATTTTTTCTCAATGCAAGATATAACTTTATGGATTTTGTCTCTTTAATTGTATGGTTAAGGAGCCTGATGATTTTCCTGCTGAGAAAGTAGAGAAGATAATGTCATTTGGTAGAATCTCAAAGACAAAACTCTTCTGCATATGGATACAGTCAGATTCAACCTTTCTGAACAATTGTTGGTGATCTTCCAATTGCTAGAAAAACTTTACTATATTTTTTCCAAAGCACCATGTAGACCAAGAAATCCAAACTCTGCTCTAGTAAAGCCTGTTGAATCCATTCCATGGCTTTATATTGGTGCTAAATCAAAGTAAATTTCAAATCAATCATAGTTTTTAGTATATTTTTATTGGTCTCTCGGCTAGTTCTCTCTCATTATCATTTTATAACTTGTGCAGTGCCAAGACTATAATGGATCTAACATAGTTCTACTGGGATCAAATTATTATTTAAAAATTTCATGTAATTAGTTTTTCAAATTTTTGGATTCACTTTTCTCAAAAAAAATAAAAAATAAAAGAAGAGGCTACCGACTTGAATTGCTTGAAAGTGAGCAATTCATAGTTTTAAATTTAAAAACTTTTTTTACAAGAGTCTACAAACTTATTGTTTTTGAATATATTTTTAGAGAAATGTTATTTTAACACTGATACCACAAGGAGGAGAGCATATGAGGGTTTCGGATCAGGGATGTGATAAATGGACTGCTAAGTGGAAGAGATCAAGAAGAAATTAGTATGATGTCGGTGCTGTGTAATGAAGGGAGGACAGCCATCTGTGGAAGTTCAATACAAAAGGTGTGTACATGGTCAAGTTGGCATACTGGTATGCTATGGAAGCACTTATTGAGAATATGGAGTATAGAGTTGAGGGTGATTGGTGTACATTGTGGAATCTACGAATTCCTTAGAGTCAAAATCTTCCTATGGAGAGTAGTAAGGGTGTGCAATTAATGTACCGATGCTTGCCTCCATTGTGAAACAAACTACGAGAACAATTGGCATTTGTTTATGCCTTTATGGGATGTGATCAGGCGAAACAAGTATGGGACACGGTGTGGTGTATATAGAAGCGCCATAATGAGAAGATTTGGGAAGACAAGGAGAACAATGTCCAAGTATCAATTCAGATTACACGGGACTGTCACACAATGGAAGGAGATGAGGAAGCAGGCTGTAGCAGCGAACAGGAATAGCAGTATAGCAGCAGAAGTGCAAAACAGTAGCAGTTAAGCAGCACCAAAAAACAATTGTACAGCAGATGCAGCGCAAAACAATAGCGGGTCAGCAGTACGGTGGCTCGGTGGGTGAATTTAAATGTAACATCGACGCAATACTGTTTCAAGAAGAGCGCTGCTATATATGGAATTGGTATGTGTATCCGGAACTATAGAGGACATTCTATGGAATTGGTATGTGCAATATGACAATTTAATTTGATGTATTATATGCAGCATGGAATGAATGCTTAATTGTACTATTTTAGAGCTTTCTTTCTTCTTTATCTCTTCAAAGGGAATTTTTATCTGCATTTATTTTTGTTTATGCTATGGTTGAAAATTGTGTACTTGCAAAAGACACGAATACTTTATTATTGACTGATAAAGTAAGTTAACAACATATATTACAAAGTTGTGGCCACATTGAATGAAGGCAAGAAGTTGGTTATGCATTTGTTTAGTTAGGTACGACTATGGAAAAAGGAACACAATTGAGGAGAGTATACATGTCTAAACTATATGGAAATGGATTTATTAGTAATTAGTTGTAATGTCAAATTTAGTGCATACCATTTTATCATGGAGTTTTTTTTTACTATTACTAGCATACCTTCCTATTTTTCCATGTCATTAATTTTAGTTATTTCAATAATGAAAAAAGGAAAATAAGTGTCAAAAAGAGTGTTTTTAAGTAAAACAAACATCATTTTATTTGAGACACTTAGGCCCCATTTGTTTTGGATTTCTTTCAAACAACAATCTATTTTTTTTCTTTTAAGAAATCACTTTTTTCATTTTTAGGTGTTTGGTTAGGATTTTTAGAAATTATCAAAAAAATCTATTTTGACCATAAAATGAAAAACTATTAGGATTACCTTTTCTCAAAATCTATTTTTTTTTCAAAAACAAGGAGGTAACACTTTGTACATGTTAAAACTCTTTTTTTAAATGGATTTTTAATATAGATAGTAGACAAACAAAAATAACTTCAGTTTTTTTTTTTGAAACCTCTAAAAATTAATCTCTAGATTCTTTTAACACAAAATCTATTTTTTTTTTTTTGAAGTTAAAACAAACGCACCCTTAATAACTCGAGATGATCGCTATATAAATGAAAAATACAACATGAGTGTACGGTAAGTAACATGGCAACAAATCCCACCCCTGCCAGACCCGGCCGCCCCCGCCCCGAATTTAACGGGGAAAAACCGATTTAATTGGGTGCGGGTGTGGGGGGGATTTGGATTTTTAGTACGGGGGCGGGGGATGCTTACACCCGCCTCGCACCCACCCCCGCTTTTTTAAATTTACTTTATTAAATTTTATAATCTTATTTCCATAAGCACCAACTTATTTTAATATATTATTACTCTTTAGAAACATATTTATTGTAATTATTTTGCTCATTTGAAATTTTTTTATTAGATATTTAATTATTAATATAATTATTGTTTTTTGTTGCTAAGAAAAAATGAAAAAATATGCATTTTTTTAAATATTTTATAAAAAAATAGATTTTTTGCGGGTGGGGACGGGGCGGGTCCGGGAGACCCGTCCCCATTGGGGACGGGGTTGGGTGTTCAATTTTACCCCCGATATGGTCCGGGGACGGAGCCGGATGCGGGTGTATGGAAGCGGGGGTGGGGACGGGGATGCTTAAACCTGCCCCCGATCCGCCCCGTTGCCATGTCTAGGTAAGTTGTCCTCTAAAATATATATATAATACTTAAAAGAACAATGAATCAGAAAAACTCACAAATGAAACCCTATAACAACAATCGGGTAATATAGTTGAAGATCCAGCTTTGGATCAGTACACGGAGGCCTACTGTGAGATGTAAGTATGTCAAGAACTCATAAAAACATTCAAGAATTAAGTGTGAGCATCATGTACGTTAACATGTATCATGTGTGCTGTTGTGTAATGCTAGTAACCTGCTTAAAAAAACCACTATGAACAAATTTGGAAAGAGCCTAAGCAAACAGGGGGAAGAAGTGACACCCCAAAAAAAAGGTAACCGAAGTTTGCATAAGAGAACCAATCCTGTAGTAATCAACAATTGATTGATTACTCCATGTAAAAAAAAAGAACTTAGTTCAAGTTTCACTACATTAGTCTAATTTTGTTTTCCCTTATCCTTCCTAACTACGTATATTCTCATTGGTACTCTTGAGTTTAAACAATAGGTTCATAATTATAGTCTTCGTTAATTGAGATCAATACATTGTTAAACCTAAAAAGAAGTCTGCCTTTAAATTTATGAAATCCCAAATTATGGTATTTTATGTCAGATGTTGTTTAATATGTTATGTGTGCTCGACTTTTGATGTGCAAATACTATTTAACAACTATAATGGCGTAGTTTGGATTAGGTTACCTTTTGAAAGCTTCTCAATTGAAATATACATTTTTTTTTTGAGCAAATTGAAATATGCATTTTGTTCCTAATGTTTTAAAAAAACAAAATTCATTGGTGTTTACGTTACATGACTTTAAGCTTAAAAATGAACAATGATAATGAGACGCTCCAACTCATATTTGAACATTCAAAATTTTGTACACTCGTTCAACACGTTATATTCGCACAATTGTAAAATTTAAGATGTCAAAAAGTGCAAATAAGTCCAACTATCACGACTGGTTTGTTGACGAACAACAATACTCAACGTTGACCACCATTTTTGTGTTGTCGTGGTTGAGACGAACAAAAGAACGATGACCATTGTATGGGTTGGTCCTAGAGGGACATGCACCTTTGTTGAAGGAGATGTTTTGACAAGATCCCTCAAAACTTGGACCTTCCTTTCTTGATCTAATTTCTCTATAGAATGTAATAAATAATTCTTCTTCAGAGGAGGGGACAAAAGATTACGAGCAGCATTATTCGATTTCTTCTTCGTAACATGAGACATCTATGTTTTGAATCCATTTCAGATTATATATGCCGTATGGTACCAAAAAGTAAAAATAAAAGAAAATCGATCAAATAACAAAGACAAAAAAAAAATACCAATCTCATGTAATTGTGCGAGACGTCTTAAATTCGAGTTATTCTATAAAATTTAGTTGAAAATTGACGCAATGCAAATATGATTTATGGTGAATGAGACATATGGAGAGGATATTTAAAATTTTGTGAAGACTAATATCATATTTAACCTTATAAATTAATCGATGAATCCCTAAATATGTTGGATGTTTGTTTTGTTTGTGCAGCTGTAGGGGGATGTTGTAGGGATAGGGAGTAAAGAGAGAGTACTAGAAAGGTAGATAAGTAACAAATATAAAATCAGAACCAAAGTGACCTATTATGTATTTAGTAGTGTTTTTTCCCTGCACTTTTCGCTCGCATCCAGCTGAAATACTCAAATTACCCCTACGTTAGTTAACTAACGCAAGTGTAAAAATGTGCGCATGTAAAGTGACGCTGCATGACTTAAGTCACGCATAGTGACTTCTCACTTTTTTTAATTTATTTACTATATTCAAATTATTTTATTTACTTTATTCTAATTTATTTTATTTACTTTATTCTAATTTATTTTTTCACTTTATTCTAATTTATTTATTTTCTAAATTATTTGTTCACTTTATTATAATTTATTTACTTTATTAAAATTAATTTATTTACGTATTTACTTTATTCTAATTTATTTATGAACTTAAGATAAATATTAATTCGAATTTATTCATTAAATAAATACAAATATAAATAAAAGGAAATGAACTAAATTAATATTTATTCATTAAATACAAAATTAGAAAATAAAAGCAAATATAAATAAAAAGGAATGAACAAAATTGAGGCATATAACAACATCTCATTTTATTAATAGAATTCATACAATACAATAATTGATACAATAATTTATTCGAATTCACTAAATCTACTTATTTTCTTTTTACCCTCTTGGGATAAAAAGTGACCAATCTTCTTGGGGTAAAATAGTGAGCAGCCTTCTTGGGGAAAATACATCATCAACCCTAGGGCTAAATTTAAATATGGTTCTTTTTATACCCCAAGAAGATTCTTTTTACCCACGGTAAAAAGTTTCTGGGGTAAAAAGAAGCAAATCTACAATTACTCCAAGGGTTGATCACTTCCCCAAGTCGACTACTCACTATTTTACCCTGAAGAAGTTTGATCACTTTTGCCCCCAAAGAGAAAAGAGACTATTGAAAAAAGAAAAGAAAAAAACAGAGAAATAGAGGGAGAGAGTGAGGAGGTGGAGAAAGTGATATGGTGTGAGGAAATAGGGAAGTATGAAGGGGTATTTATAGGTGGGAATGGTAGTATAGGTTATAAACACCATTAATGTGGTCAAAACAACGTGTATAATGGGTAAAAAACGTGTAGATTGAATGTTGAAAAACTGACCAAAGACCAAAAAACGTTTGTTCTTCAGCTCTGACCAACGGCCAACGTGCGTGAGTTAACTCGCGCACATGTCAGTGGTGCATGACTTAAGTCACGCAAAGCTTATAAGGTGCGTGAGTTAAGTCACGCAACGTGACTTAACTCACACAGGGGTATAAAAGGAAATCATGTTGGGCACGAGCAAAAAGTGCAGGGGAAGAGCAGAAATCTTTTTTTCATTGGCTGCTTCTTTTCCCACCTTGTGAGTTTCTCGCGTGTTATAGTTCGGATTATAGAATCCAAAAGGTTTAAGCATCCCATAAAAAACCTTTAAAAACACGTTGAAATATTTCAAATTTTAGAATCCAAATAGAGCGCGCGAGAAACTCATAAGGTGGAAAAAATAATTGCCCTTTTCATCTAACAAGATCTTTCTATCTTGCAAAGGTCTTTGGATTGAAAATTGTTGTTGTGAATTTGAATACTTCCTAATAACACAAGAAAATTACTTTAAAGCCCCCAGCGGTAGTTAACTACCGCTGAGAAAGCCGGCAACAGTTAACTGTCGCTGGCCTCAACGGTAGTTAACTGCTGTTGCGTTTTATATCTTAAGAACGCAGAAACCTCCAGGTCTTGGTTACAATAACACATGCAAAACTTGTTAAATATAACCAAAAATCACTCAAACTTCAATTTTCTTGAAAATCATCCAAATTTCATCAATTAATTCACAAGTAAGTACCTTTCTTCCTATTTACATGCAATGTAGGTTGAATAGGGTGTTGTCATACCCCAAATTTTGACCACTTTTTTTAAAATACCTCATTTTTTTGGTTCCGAGAGGACATTTTTAAGTTTTTAGTTATTATCTTATTTGTTTTTATTATTTAGTTTCCTATTTATTTTATTA
>Ga0228711_1009672_pt1 | contig 12971 bp, 10 predicted proteins | sample MedpolnodulmetaG_2_FD_177996 | JGI IMG/M metagenome (GOLD analysis project Ga0228711, IMG submission 177996) | Root nodule microbial communities from Medicago polymorpha collected in Santa Monica, California, United States - brown nodules | ecosystem: Host-associated > Plants > Roots > Nodule...
CTTCTGGCGAGATATGCTTCTGATGTTCAGCGCTTCTGATGTTCTTGCTTCTGATAACTAGCGCTTCTGATGACGTGTCTTCAGGAGCTCTTCTTCAGACTCGTTTCTTCAGACGCAGCACTTCAGACGCAGTTCTTTAGACGCAGTCTTCCAGATGCTTTAAGCTTCAAATAAATTCCTTTGCTCTTGAACTTGTTCAATCAGAATCTCTAAGAATAGTACTTTGATTATGGATCCTGCACACTTGAACAAATTGTTTAGCATATCCAATTGATTATTTTGATACCTTGTTATTGTCAAAACTCAATAGGTGACTTGTGAAACACCCTTGTTCCAACATCAATAACTTTAAAAGCTTTTGATGACTTTCATTTAGATGGCAGAGCAATAGATTTAACCTTCTTAGCAGGTTCATGCTCATTTAGACCTATCTCATGAACTTTGAGAGAGCTGACAAGATCTTCAACACTTAAAGTGTTTAAATCTTTAGCTTCTTCAATAGCAGTAACTTTAGGTCTTCATCTTGCAGGTACACTTCTTAGTATCTTTCTCACATGATCAAAAGCTACATAGCTTTTCTTCAGTATTTAAAGTCCAGAAACTAGAGTTTGAAATCTTGAGTACATTTGCTCAGTACTTTCATCATCTTTCATTTTGAACAACTCATACTGATGAACAAGCATAAAAGCTTTTGCTTCTCTGACTTTCTTGCTACCTTCATAGTTTGCAAAGAGAGAAGCAAACATTGCCTTTGTAGTAGATTTGTCACTCATCTTCATGTATTCTGCTTTAGGTATAGCAGTGACAAGTGATCCTCTGATCTTGTGATGTTTCTTGTAAAGTTTCTTCTGCTCAGGAGTGTGTTTCTTTCTATCAATAACAGCTCCTTCTTCATCAAGGACTAAGTCACCGACACCATCTTCCAGAATGTCCTGTAGTTCTTCGTCTAAACCCATGACATAACTGTAGAAGTTTGTTTTCCACCAAGAAAATTCTTCAGGATCTCCATTAAACTTTGGAACTTTACCAAACTCAGCTTTCTTGTAACCATAATCATATGGTACAACATTGTTGTTTCTACTGGTAGAGGTGTCTTCACTAGACATGTTTTTCTCAGATCTTTTTCTGTTACACTATTAAGTGTTAAAACAACAAACCAAGGCTCTAGATACCAATTGAAGGTGAGAAAAACACAAGAAGGGGGGGTTGAATTGTGTTAGCTTTTTCTTCATTTTCTCCTACTGAAGTCACTGATCAAAAGAAGATAGAGTTCATCTTCTGAAGTGATAATCAGAATCTAAATGCAGCGGATAAAACAGAGAGAGAGAAGAAAGACACAAAAAAATTATACAGTTTCCTTCCACAAACCGGAAGTAGTCTTATCCCCTTTGCACTTCCAATGAGAGTTCACTAAAAATGTAATATCTGATTACAACTGCTCACTTCATATGCTCAAACACACAAGCAAGAGACTTCTTATGATCAATCACACAAGCAAGAGACTTCTATTCAAACAAAATTACAAAGAATTTTATTTGAGGTTGAACACTTGATATACAATCAGTGGTGTTCACAATGCAAATCAGATACAGACTCTTAAGATTCTAGAATTTCTAAGATATGAACTTTGATAAGAAATTCTAAGTGAACTTTTGATGCAGAACAATTTCAGCAGAGTTTTGGCTCTTGTAAATTGTTGTTGACTCTTCTTGTTCTGTATGTTTAAACAACAGGTCTTCACTCCTTTATATAGAGGTGTGAAAGAGACGTTGTGAAATTTCCAGCACATCAAAAAAGAGTCGTTTGAAGCTTTGATCAATAACTAATGATCTCTTGTCTGATATGGTTATTGTCCTATGAAGGATTTTTTTCAAATCAATTCCAAGTCTGGAGGAACATTGTTGCAGGCATAGCTGTTATTCTTGTCTTGTTGCAGAGACAAAACAGAGTAGTGGAGGTAGTGGTTGTATAGTTTGTACAATTTTCCTTTTTCAACGCTCTTTAAAGAACAATCATCCAATGCCTTCAAATCCTTTTGAATTAGCCATTGCTTCACTCTTCTGGTCTTCTGCAATGCTTAGGCGTGATTAAATCATTTAAACAGCCTTTGAAGCTTCAACTCTTTCAGCTTCTGATGATCTTCAGATCTTCTGATGAAAACTGCTTCTGGTGATATTGCTTCTGATGATGACATCATCACTTCAGGAGCACTTATCTTCATAACCTCTTTTCTTCAGATGCTTTAAGCTTCCTTCTTGTTGATTCAATTGCTCTCATTTGTTCTTCCAGAACCTATGCATTAAAGAGACGCTAAATTTTTGTCTATGGTCCTGCATACTTGAACAAATATTAGCATATCCAATTGACAATTTTTAATACCTTGTTATCATCAAAACTCAAAAGGTAATGTTAAACACATGTTGTTCCAACAGTCAGTCCCTACTCGCAATTTTCTTATAGTGATACAAACTTGCAAGGACACAAATCTGCAGCAGAGAAGTAAGAAAGTGAAAAAAGAGTTAGTCATAAAAAGAAGACCAAGAGTAACTAATGAAAGAGACAAATAGAAATAGAAATAGAAAGGGGAAATATAAAGATGATTTTAAAATATTGGAAAGCACAATAGCAATTGGAGGTACTATCTTGTTCCAAGCTTAATTTACATGCTAGTGAAACAAATATTGGAGTTCCTAGAAGAAAAAAGAATACGGCAGTTGATGTTGATGTGGGAGTGAAACATGATGAGGAAAAATATATTGGGGGAATGAAAATGTGATAGGCAAGAGTTCCAAGGTTAGCTTGCATAAGAGAACAGGCGAAAGGATGGAATGGGTGATTAGGAGAGTTGAACATTCTTGATGAGGCCAAAGACATTGAATACACATGTAGAATAATAGCCATTCCAATTTCCAAGTTCCAAACAATTTTTTTAAAATAAATAATTGATCACAATTAAGATAAAAAAAATTAAAGAAATAAATATATGAAAGCTTACTAATAATAGAAAGATTAGAAAAGACAAACACTCTACTTAGGTGACAAATGTCACATTTGGCATAAGGCTAAGTTTGCTTTATTATTATCTATAGATAGATAATCAGTTGACCGACATAGTTCGAGAGGTCGAAAGACTGAAGGCAGATAAAGCTAGAACTCGTAAATATAAAAAGAGAAAAGGTCGCTTATGTAAGAACCACTGATGGTGACCAGGAATTCGATTTAGCCTTTGAACATGTCAAAGATTGTGAGTTTAATGTTGCTGAGTTAAAACTTAGGCCTCCTTATACATGCAAATTGTTGAGGCCCTCTAATGAGAAGAATCTTGTCAAAACAAAAAATGAGAAATATGTTCCAAAAACCTATACATTTGATGTAACCAAATGTTTATGTAACAATCTCAAAAAATAATTTAGTTTGGAATATTTGCATATAAAGAAAAAAAGGAAAAAATAACATAAGTTACTTAGCTTGCAGCACAAGTTACTTATTAGCTAGTCTAATATCACTTTGTAATTTCATTTGCATTTGGTTTACAGGTAGTTAGTTAGAACAGTTAGCATGAGCTGGCACTAATTATGTGTATGTAAGTTCTCATCTTGAACCAAATTGAATCATAACAGAATTTCCGGTTTTCGAGTCTTCTTTTCTTCTCCCATGGTGGAACCATCGTTATGCCACTTTAAGCCTTTCACCAACACCGAACCTACATATCAAACAAATACTAGAAATAAATAAATAACTTTTTTATGAATGGAAAGGGGAAAAATCACACTATCAAGAAATCAAGAAATAAGCAAATAAAATAACTTGTTCATAGTTTTTAGGCTTCTACTAATTTTGTTTGAATAGAATAAGAGTTTAATAGACATAAACTACTGGTGTAAACCAGTTTTAAAGTGACAAACAATTAAAATTCATTATTTTTCTCACAACATCCTACTTTTATACTCATTAATATGTCAAACCAGTGACTCTTGATTTAAAAATTATGTCAATACAGAGGACTCTTCTTGTTTACACAAAAAGTAGATGCCCCTTAATCTCATAAAATAAATCATTTTTTCTCATTACTATTTGTTGTGAAAGTGACTCAAAATTAAAAAAAATTGGAATTCTGGAAGCAGAAAATCGGTGGCCGATATTCAGAACTCGGTGGCCGATTTTGACTGAGTTTTTTAGCCTGTTTCATTTGTAAAAAATCGGTGGCCGAATGGATGTATTCGGAGGCCGATTTTGACAGCAGGAAATAAAACATAGACATATTTTCGGGCCTAGATTTGTTCCAGTTTTATTGAGGATTCTTTTACTATAAATATAGACTTTTTATCAGAGTAAACCTTGAGATAGAGGGGGCTGAAACAAGGGTTTAGAAAGGCAACAAAAAACTAGAGTTTGTCTCTTTGGCAACAAACACTAGGGTTTGATGGTTGATTCACCTTGGGAAACACTATTAGGATTGGGTCTCTTGGTTACGGGAAGAGATTGAGACTTTAGGTAGAATTAGGCGGGAGACTTATTCTTGTAACCCGTTGATATCTCTTTTGTATGGTTACTCATCATTATAGTGAAACAAAGGGCTGCTCTCTCCCTAGACTTGGTCAATTTGGACAGAACTGAGTCAACAAATTCTTTTGTGTTCTCTCTTCTTTTCTCTCTCGTTGTTTTCTACTTTTGGCTTGTGTTTATAATTGTTCCATACACTTTGTTTTGGTTGCCTGATTATCACTTGCTCCATACATCAAGTTTGTTATTGGTGTGATTTTTCATCGAATTCACAACAATTGGCGCCCACCGTGGGGCAAGGGTCAAAGGATAATCAAGTATCATGGGTTCGAAGTAAGATATTGAGAAGTTTACCGGAGATAACGATTTTGGGTTATGGAAGATAAAGATGAAAGCGGTGTTAATACAACAAAAGTGTGAGAAAGCTTTGAAGGGTGAAGATGCGTTACCGGTCACCAAGTCACAAGCAGAGAAGACCGAGATGGTGGACAAGGCCAGGAGTGCCATTGTCTTGTGCCTTAAGGATATAGTTTTGAGAGAAGTAGCGAAGGAACCAACCGCGGCATCAATGTGGTCAAAGTTAGAGTCAAAGTCTTTGTATATGACAAACTCTACTCATTCAAGATGGTGGAGTAAAAGGCCATCATAGAGCAACTTACGGAGTTCAACAAAATCCTTAATGACTTGGAGAATATTGAGGTGCAACTTGAGGATGAAGATAAAGCTATACTCTTGTTGTGTGCTCTACTGAAATCTTTTGAATCGTTCAAAGATATCATGCTCTATGGCAAAGAAGGCACTGTTACTTTGGAAGAAGTTCAAGCGGCTTTGAGAACCAAGGAGTTGACCAAGTCCAAGGACTTGAGAATTCATGAAAACGGTGAAGGCCTAAGTGTCTCAAGAGGGAATGGTGGAGGTAGAGATAACCGGAGAAAGAGTGGTAACAAATTAAAGTCTAAATGCTTTAACTGTCACAAGATGGTTCACTTCATGAAGGATTGTCTGGAGATTAATGGTAACTCCGCACAAATTGTCTCTGAGGGTTATGAGGATGTAGGTGCTCTGATGGTGTGGTGTTGTTTGGAGGATGAAGAAGGTGATGTATCTCACCTTGAGAATGATGCCTAGTGGAGCGGAGGTCGTCTGGAGAGACGTTAAACACTCAACATCAGCCTAGAGAGGTGGTGGTAAGAATACTCATGATCAGTCTGGAGAGGTGGAGGTAACAATACTCATGATCTACATGTTGAGGTGGAGTTTTAAGGTTGAAGACATGGTGGGATGTAAGCATTTTCTAGTTAAGGTAGAGTACGCTCAACTTGAGGTGGAGTTGAACACACCGGGAATGGTACGACTATGAAGGACCTTGATTGCTATGCTCTAGTGGTGAGCAAGGAATTTCTTCATGAAGACGGAAGGCATTCCGGAGGTTGAAGAATGTATAGCACGACTTGCGGGATTACCCTAAAAAAAGGCCAAGGGTGATTGGATGCAAGGAGACCTTCAAGGAAGCGAGAGATGTCCTGTGTTGAAGATGTTATGGTGAATGCTTGTGGAACTACCTAAAACTCCTAGTGTAGTTAGACTGCAAGGACTCTTCGAGAAGGCGGAAGACATTCCGATGGCTGAAGGGGCTAAGGTGTGTACTTCTGGAACTACCTAAAATTCCTTGAGTAGTTTGGGCACAAGGATCTTCAAAAGGACGGAAGGCATTCCGATGGTTGAAGAGGTTAGTGTGTAAACTTGTGGAGCTACTTGGTGTAGTGGGAAGCAAGGGAAAGAGCAACAAGGTGTTGATGTTAAATAGGCATCATCACTAATTTAGAGTCAAGGTGGAGATTGTTGTGAAAGTGACTTAAAATTGAAGAAATTGGAATTCTGGAAGCAGAAAATCGGTGGCTGATTTTCAGGGCTCAGTGGCCGATTTTGACTGAGTTTTTTAGCCTATTTCATTCGTAAAAAATCAGTGGCCGAATGGATGTATTCGATGGCCGGTTTTGAAAGCAGGAAATAAAACATAAACGTATTTTCGAGCCTAGATTTATTCCAGTTTTATTGAGGATTCTTTTACTATATATATAGACTTTGTATCAGAGTAAACCTTGAGATATAGGGGGGTTGAAACAAAGGTTTAGAAAGGCAACAACAAAACTAGGGTTTGTATAGAGTTTGTCTCTTTGGCAACAAACACTAGGGTTTAAGGGTTGATTCACCTTGGGAAACACTATTAGGATTTAGTCTCTTGGTTACGGGAAGAGATTGGGACTCTGGGTAGAATTAGGCGGGGGACTTATTCTTGTAATCCATTGATTGATATCTCTTTTGTAAGGTTACTCATCATTATAGTGAAACGGAGGGCTGCTCTCTCCCCCATACTAGGTCAATTTGGACCGAACTGGGTCAACAAATTCTTTTGTGTCTCTCTTCTTTTCTCTCTCGTTGTTTTCTACTTTTCGCTTGTGTTTATAATTGTTTCATACACTTTGTTTTGGTTGCCTGTTTATCACTTACTCCACACATCAAGTTTGTTATTGGTGTGATTTTTCATCGAATTCACAACACTATTTATTTCATTATTTTCTCCTCAATGCTTATCACGGATTCACGGGTAAACAATCATTGAGTGTGTCACAAAATACCATGGAGTGTGTCATGTGTTGGTAATTTCAAGGGCCAAACTAACTAACGGAAGACATATTCGATGAACAAATTAATTAAAAATGATACATCTTGGGATCAAACTGACCAACGAAATACATATCCAGATTTATTTATTTTTTTGGTAATATTGATACATATTAAATAACTGAAATAGTTGTTTACTCGCTAATAACTCAATCAGTGCAGAAAATTATAGCATACAATCTGATCAGCCAATACTCCCTGCAAAATCAAGATTTTCCTCATCCACCGGAAAATTATGAAGATTGAATCAAATAGTATATAACAAGAGACATAAACAAGGCACTCATTATGAAGAGTGCATCAGATAGAGAGAGACAAAAAAAAAATATGAAGCAGAAAATCAATACCTAAACAGTTAACCCTTCCTAATGATATTAACTCTGGCGGGTGGAGAATTTCGAAGTAGGATCTTCACAATTTTTCTTACTTTCCCATTAGATATGTCGTCATTTGATTTCAATTCCACTTTCAATGACTTCAATCTAACAAAGCAAGGAGGTTGAGCACCCATTTTGAGAACCTACATAAAAAGAGTTAATTGGATACATTCTAATGAATGAATATTTGAAAGAAAAGATTGTTTGTTTATTGGGAAGTTTTTGGCATAAGGATGGATATTTCATAAGAAACATCAAAAATAAAGAGGAGACAAGATTTTAAAGTAACTTACACATAGTATCTGAACAAGGGTTTTAAAATGAAGTGTCATTATCTTAACATTAGCAAGTAATTGCAACCAACTAATCATGATGGAATCTTCACACGGTCTGTAAGGATAAGTGTAATCAATATTTACTTCTTCTAGAAAGGGTAGACTGTGTGTAGAGGGTGCTTCGAAAGTAGGACGACCACTGGCAGTAAGAGAAGTAAGTTTTGGAGTACAAAGCACAACTTTGTAATTGTGAGCTTCATCGTACACGTAGTTACTACCTATGGTCAAACTAGAAACCTTATAATTGGATATACATAGCACTTGTGCATCATCCTGTAAATAACAACAAATAATGACCAATGTATCCAACATGTTACAGGCTGAAAAGGGCTCAGCACGGCCATCATCACTAGTAGTGAAAGTGAGACACCGAAGATGCAAGGTTTTCAATGATGGCAAGTTCATAGACTTTGGAAACATTGTCTTACCACTATTTGAACCATATATCTGCCAAAAGCCAAGCTTAAGATATGTCAAAGAACGACTGTAAAATATGGAAGGTGGCAATTCAAGATCACTTATTTGCCTTACTCTGGCATAGACTGTGAGTTGCTGAATATTATGTGACAATGCAGCATATCTCATGACCTCTAGGAGTGTAGTTTTAGGGGGATCTAAGCGATCCTCGTGCTCAAAATCTAGGCTATGAAGGGAAATAGAGTCATTGCGACCACTCAAAATCTGGGACACGAATTTGAAGAAGATTTCACTATTGTCAGGGTAGGAGTGGTGCAACTTTAGATTAGTGAGATGTTTCCAAAGGTCCTTCCATCGTTTAGACAGAACACAAGTCTGAACAGATTGTTTTATGTTCATAAATTCAATGATATGAAGAAGGATATGGTCCGGAAGGTCACTGAGTCTGTCTGTTTCTGCAACACGTTTATTTTGTCTTTCCATCTTCGATACTCCTTTGTTTCTTTATCTTCAGTAACATTTACTTGAGTGACCTAAAAAAGTTACAGAAATAATTCTTAAAAGTAAAAGATAATAAAAAAAACACCATCGATAACAATAAGTTCTAAAAACACAAATACTTGTGGAGCCCTTGTGAGTTGTGACTCTCATTATTACCTCTGTCCTCAAACTCAATCAATAGTAAAAAAACAAAAACTAAGCAAAATCTTAAATTCACTTGTTTTTACATAGGACTCATATATCTAAAATCACTATTGTTTCAAACAATCAAGAAACAGAAGTGCATAAATTACTAGTAATAGAGAAAAAGAATTCTGAAGCACAAACATATCACAGGAACCTCTTTCCTCAAAAGCAACCGTAAACAAATGAAATTAAAGATACTAAATTACAGTTTCTCACCTCTTAATTCGACTTCATTCAATTATTGGATGGATGGATAGATAGTCGGTGTCTCGGCTTTTTTGGTACGGCGGTATGTGAGGGAGAGAAGTTGTGTGTAATGTTATACGTCCCTTCAAAAAATTGTATAATGTTGTACGCGTGCGATCTCTGTCGCTAGCTAGATATGTTTTCTGAAAATCCTAGATAGTAGATATAGTTGTTTTTTTTTTTGGAAGGACGTTAGGAAAGTAACCTATCAAAGATTTCTGTATAATGGAATGAGTTTATTTGTTGAGAAACGATATTTCTACGGTCATTTTGTGAGAACTTTTGTACAACTTTCTTTCTCATATTCACATGATATCCTTATCCTCTCTCTTCCTTTTTCTCTCTTCATTATTTTTGACCAATAAAAAGATAGAGAGAAACAAGGTTGTCACAAAAGTTGTCATGAAATGGATGTACAAATATCATTGCTCTTATTTGTTTGTTTGTTTTTTCTTAAGAGGATTTATTTGTTTCATATTCATATATCAATATTACACAAATACATTTTTTTATTTAAAAAATGTAGGATTATTGATACAAAATGAAAGTAGATCAAAACCCAAAAATAGGCATGGATTTTGATAGCTTTGATGATGCTTGGAAGTTTTGGGTTGATTATGGAGGCAGGGGCGGATCCAGACTTTAGGCATATGTGGAACTAAAATTTCAAATAAATAATAATGCAAATTAAACGAATTTTTTTAATCAACAAATATTATTCTTGTCGAGATTGTGTAAGAAACACAAAAACTCGCAAATCAAACAATCTAACATACCTCATTGTTTGCACTTATTTGTTTCCACAAGTTTTGCACAAGAATCTGAAAGCCCTTTCAACTTAGCAAATTTTGGGTCAGATAGAACATTTGTAACATAATTTTTAAGTTGTGTCTGTAACGCCACTTTCGACACATCAATAAAATCATTTGAATAAAACTCAGTAATCCTCAATAATTTGTTCATATCAAAAGTTGCAAATGACTTTGCGAAAATAAAGGGAGAAGGGGAAAAGAGATAGTTATTTACCGAGTCACTTCTTTTATGTTTTATCAATTTTATAAAAAAAAATTAAAAAATAAGGAAAAAACATGTGGAGCTATAGCTCCCCATATCTCCTAAGTGCATCCGCCCTTGTATGGAGGGAGAGTTGGATTTGTGAATATATGCTTTGATAGGAATACTTTGGTTTTGATGATGGACAAAAGAAGTCCGCAAAAAGCGGAAAAGAAGATTCAAACTTTCTAGTCTTGGATTTTATTTTTATTTATATTAGGATTTTATGTAAGTAGTAGAAAATGCTCTCATGAAAATAAATCACACACTCTCAATGATTTTCAATTAATAGCGATTTTACATGAAAATATTTTTACATAAAAAGTCATAATTTATTTTACAAACTGCATAATTGGTTTTGACATTAAAAATATTTTGAGCATCATTTTAAATTAAATCATAATTTAATTGCACCAAAGAAAATGCTCCTGGACGTTTTTATTTTGGTCCATAATTGATTGAGGAAAATCATATAGTTGATTATGATATGGCTACACAATAAAATGGCTTTATGTATCTTTACCATATCAATGAGATAATCAGCTAGTATGAATTTTGACATAATCCATTATGAGTTATTTAATGCCTCAATGTGTCTTTTTTTCTCAAACCATAATTGACTTTCTTTGGATAACCAATTATGATGAAACATTTTTTGATTTTGTGACCGTTGATCATTAAAGGAAGGATTGCATTCCAACGGCTACTTGATTTTATCATGCTACGGCTAGTTATATTCTCAAATGAATTTCATTCTCATTTTGGCATATAAATAGAGATTTTGTGTTAGCTCATTTCAACAACTAATATATGCACTAAACATTGTCAAACATATTATTCACTCTCATTATTTCTCACACTTGCTAATTTATTTTATTGAGAGCTATTTTATACTACATAGTTGAGTTGTAGTACTTGTGCTTCAATTTGTTATATTTATACATTTGGTGTATTATTTAATTGTTGTAACTCTTATTTATATTGGGTGCGATCCCAAGGTTTCAAGAGAGGTAATATGTCTTGCTTTTAGAGACTCTTCTACAAAGGATTGTTTTGTTTGGAGAGTGCTCGTTATTTGTAAAGGTTACCAGCTTATCCTAATTAAAAGTTTGAGCAGTGAAAATCTCAAGGGGCTTTTCCTTGGGGACTAGACTAGACCTTGTTGTTTTTTTAGGCCGAACTAGTATAAACTTCTTGTGTCTTGTCTCTCATCCCTTTATCTCTTTTACTTTAATTGTCATTTATTTTATCTCACTATATCTATTTTTATATTTCTTTAAACCTTTTATAAGCACTTTATTTTAATTGATTAAAACATTTTTTTCAAGTGCTTATCTTAAATCGTTTTCTAAAGAACACAATTCACCCCCTCTTGTGTGTTTGAAGTCACATGTTTAACAGGATTTGGAGAGAGAATACAATATGTACACACGAACAAAGACGACTTAGCTACTTCTTCCAGCTTTGTTTGTTGCAAAGAAGGCCTACGAAAACCAGACAAACGAGATTATAAAACAATCAAGCCAAGAGCAGTGTAATATCCTGCTAAATTCTTAAAACACTGATGTATCAGTTGGGCATGTCAGAACGAAAATAATTTTTGAAGGGTTAATTATTTATTGAGAAATGCGAAGATACTCGGTAAATATCTCACACATTATTCAACGAACTTGAGAAATTATATAGTTGCGAGTAACAGAGGGTAGTTGTGTCTTTTCCCTTAAAGGACATTTTGGTTATTTTGATATTTTTTAAACAAGGGGCAAAATGGTAATCTTGTCACTCAAGATTATTTAAGTGGAAAATCCACAAGCTTCCACATTATTCTACTCACTCAACCAAAACCCCAACTTCATCAGATTCACAATTCATCATGGAATCATCATGGTACATGCTTTAATGGGTTCCTAGTAGAGTTCTGACCAAGACACTAGTTTAATAATCACTCCTCCTCCCTCCAATTGCTCAACCGTCCCTCTTTTCTCTTATTTTCCAAATTCTATTTTCTACCGAAGTTGTTACTAGGTTAAGTCACGACCAGGTCGCTCTCTTTAAGACGTTTCGTGGCACTGCCCAAAATTGTGCATGGCAGGCTATCAACCACGCCGCCTCCAGGATAAAACAAGCTCAGCTACAATTGTGCGGTTAACTACTGCACTGTAGAAAACCGTTCGAGAATTACACCTTCAATATGGTACTAAGACCACTCTTTTAATACTGAAACCAATATGGTGATGTGACAACTCTATTATGGTGTTGAGACCATTCAAATATGGTGTTACCACCATTCTAACATCTCACTTCTCCAAATATCAATATGGTATTTCAACCACTCAAATATGGCGCTACGACCATTCTAACATCTAACTTCTCCATGAATTGAAGAAGAATATATATGTTTAAGATCATTCTTATTATACCGAAAAGGGATTATGATCTTAAAATATTATTTATTCTGAAGAGAATGAATTATCGAAGGGACTATGCTCTTAAGACCATTCTTATTTCTGAAAGGATAATAAACCGAATAGGGACTATGGTCTTATGAACACTCTAAATTCCGACGGGACAGAAAGGAGTAGAAAAAGGAGAAGGACTTGTCAACACAAGTCGAAGGAGGGAGAAGAGAGGAAAAACACAGGAAGCATCAACTGTGAATTTCGGTGTG
>Ga0228711_1009676_pt1 | contig 12966 bp, 13 predicted proteins | sample MedpolnodulmetaG_2_FD_177996 | JGI IMG/M metagenome (GOLD analysis project Ga0228711, IMG submission 177996) | Root nodule microbial communities from Medicago polymorpha collected in Santa Monica, California, United States - brown nodules | ecosystem: Host-associated > Plants > Roots > Nodule...
TTTTGGTTACTACTTTTTTTTTTTGGTTACAATGATTTTGTTTCTTTATTTACTTTCAATATAATTGCTTTCTTCGAAAAACAAAAATAATTGCTAGCTTATTTCGGCGAAATTGGAAAAATAGGGCGTATAAAAAGTTTGAAGTATGCGTCGCGATACAAAATGGATAATTTGTGTGGTTCGAATGAATAATTGGTGTGATTTGCCAGTATAATCCAACTGAATAGTGTCATTTGATCGCAGTACTTTGGACAAGAAATTTTAACTAACCTCCATTGTTTATGTTATTTATATTTATGTTATTTGAAGTCCATAGAAGTTTAAACATGGTTATTTGAACTACCCTTAAAGTTAGTAAAAATGATATTTCTACAGCTATTTTTTTCACAACATTTCTTTTCAATTCTTTTGGGTCAAACACAATAGAAAAAGAAATAGCGAGAAAGAAAAAAAAGTACAATATAAATATAAGAGAAAGTTATCTAAAAATTATTACAAAATGATTATATAAATACATCATTTTTCTAAGTTAGTCTTCATAAAATGTAATTGAACACGACTCACCCCCTCCGTACTGCCCTCAATCCCTAACACACCAGATGATAGCTTCCATAAAAGCTGTTCCATAAAAGCCATAAACATATTTGGAAAGGAAAATGTTACATGAACACATTTTATTCATACACCCCATTGTACACCCCATGCATTAGGAATATTTTGGTAAGTTCATCTCACAACCACACTTTCTCTTCTATTTGTATGGGGTCCAAGTTGCCATGTGTCAGAATTTTGTGTGGGTGTAAAGAGTGTATTGCCACATGGGGTGGTACATGTATCACCTCTCGGAAAGGAAAATGTTACATGAACACATTTTATTCATACATCCCATTGTACACCCCATTTGGAAATTGCTCTATAACTCAATATATTTAGAGATACGAGACCGTTTTTTTCCATTGAATCTAATTTTCGATCAATTTATTTTAAACGTTGAGCAATCTACCGTGTGTATAGAGCAAACATCAATATGTTTATGTTACTTCGATGCCGAAATCTATCAAAATAAAAGTTTAACGATACCTTTTGCTAAAACAAACAATTTTGGCTTACCGACTTATAAACAAGGTTTTGCAACTCGAGAGTTAACCTCAACTCGTTTTGCCTAGGTAAACTCGACTCGAGAACTCGTACGAGTTTACCTAAAAATAAAATTATATAAAATTTATTATATGCATGACATATATAAGCTAATATAATATTGTAAATAGGTCAATAGTGCAAAATATGACTTAATTACGAATGCAAATTATATCAAACTACCACGTTATGCTCAACTTAACATCAAAATACAAAAATTAACGCAAAAAATCATAAGTCTCTAAGTTTAAGCCATCCAAAAAAGCAAGTTCCTAAAGTTGTTAATAAAACTATATAAAAAATAAACTAGTTAATTTCTTCAAAAGGTCAACAAACACCACCACCGCAACCCTAACCGGCGCCGCAATCATCGGCGTCGAAATCTGGATTTCCACCATCAGAATTGCAACCCTAACTGGTATGTGATCCCTTGTTCATGGTTTGAGAACGCAGAGAAGAAAAAAAAATTCATTTCAGAAACAACATGTTATTGTAAAAGTAATTATTCAGTAAACGTTTCAATCTTTAGGCTTGTAGAAAAGGAATTGGGTTTTAAAAAAAATGAGCCAAAAAAAAGGCCCATTTTATTTTTATTTTTTTTAGATGTAAACTCGGTAAACTCGGTCGAGTTTACGTGAATTTACCGAGTGTTAACTGTAACAGCCCGATTTTCGCTAGATTTATTATATTATTTATTTATGTGTGTTTATATGTTCTTATATGTGATTAATTGCCTCTGTGTGTATTTTGGGTTAGGATTAGTGGATTTCGGTGTTAGAAGGGTATTATGGTCATTTTAGACTCAGGGGTATTTTGGTCATTTTGTGAGCAAGGGTAAATTAGTAATTTCATGGTGAGGGTTTTTTTTAGTGTTTCAAGTGAGAACCATTTATTTTTACTAAGTTACTATTCGGTAGTGATAATTAGTTTTGAACCGGTAATTATTCGATAACTTTTAACCGTTAGTCGATAGAAACTTTGGGAGTTAGTTTATAAGTGTTGTGAGCCCATTAAGACATTAAGTGGGTTAGGCCCAATTGTGTAGAGACTATATAAGTATTGGTCATTAAAGAAAATAGGGATAGATAATCATTTTACAAGTTGAGAAGAGGAAGAAAGAGAAAAGGGGCAAGAGGAAGAAAGAAGGGATAGAGAGAAAAATTGAAGAACCCATAGGAGCTCAATTGAAGCTTGTGCTAGGTTTGTTGCTCATTGAGGTAAGGGGGTTAGTTTTCAATTATAATCAATTAGTTGTAGCTTCTTCTCTAGTTATATGCTTAAGTGCTTAATTGAATAAGTGATTATCATGAACCTACTTGTTGAAATTCGTACTCTAATGTTAGTGAGATGTTTGGGTATGTTAATTTGTTGATAATTGAATGGTTGATGATAAATTCACATGTTCATGATATATGTATATGGATAATTGATGAATTGTGTTCAATTGAGGGATTATGATATGATGTTGTTGAATTGTGATTGAATACATGATTATAAGTTGTGGTTGATGTTGATTGTTGTTGATAATCTCATATCTTGGCTTGGGTATGAGTTATGGTTGAAGTTGTTGTAGATGGATTGAGTTGTTGTTGAGGGTTTTGTAAAAATGGGTTGAATTGGTGAATGGTGTTGAAATAACATTTGATTTCATGTTTGATATGTTTTTGAAAGCCCTTTTGAGTTCATATACCTGTAAACAAGCTTTGGAAACATATTTGGGTGTTGGAAGATCAAAATTGGGGATTTTGGGTGAAAAATGGGAAGAACCCGAAAGTTGCTGTGCAGAACTGTGACTGTACGCTTAAGCGTGCTCCAAGCGTACAGCCACTGGTAGCTACTGGACCCTGCACGCTTAAGCGTACAAGCCCAGTTTCAGCACCTTTTGATTTTTGTTCCAGGCTTCTGGGAACCAATCCGAGCTTTGTAAAACACTTCTTTCAACTTGTTTAATCACTGTTTAGGATCTTAAACCTATTGGAACATCTCCTAGGTGGGATTGGACTTGATCTTGTGATTTTGAACTTAACTTTGAAAATTGTCCAAGAACGACGATTTTTCCAAAACTTGTTTTCTCAAGGGAATGGAGTAGGATTAAGGTTGTACACTGATTATATGAATTCTAAAAATGGTTGTGACTGGTTCCTTTGAGTTTTAACTTGTTTTGCTTTGAAAATGGAATTCTTTTGGAAAAGTGATAAAGAGAGACGAAGATTCGGAGTACCGGCCCTAGTGATATCCGACAACGGGACTCAGTTCACAGACCAAAGGTTCCAGAATTACCTAAGGAACATTGAAATCAAACAACTCCATTGAACACCCTCAAGCTAACGGCCTTGCCGAAGCAGCAAACAGGGTCATTCTACGAGGAATACGAAGAAGGCTGGACGCAGCCAAAACTAAATGGGCGGAAGAGTTGCACACGGTCCTCTAGGCCTACAAAACTACTCCCCACTCCACTACTCGCAAGTCACCTTTTCGATTCACGTACGGGACAGAGGCGATCATACCCATTGAGTTAACTGAACTCACTTGGCGAACCGACGCCGACACTAACTTCCCGGCCAACGCGGCAAATCTACGTGAAATGCTTGAATTTGTCGACGAAGTCAGGAATGAAGCTGCCTTGCGAGAAATAGCGCTAAAATAAAAAATAGCCGCTTGCCACAGCAAAAAGGTCATAAAGAGAGAATTCGAAGTAGGTGATCTCGTCCTCCGACGAAACCAGAAGGACTTTGAGGAAGGGAAACTCGCAGCCAACTGGGAGGGACCCTACAGAGTTCGAATGAAAACCGGTGCAGGGGCCTACGAACTCGAAGATCTCCACAAAGGTACAATTCCAAGAACTTGGAATGCCGAAAAGCTCAAAAAGTATTACACTTAGATGGCAAACAACGCCAAACTACTCTAATGTACATACTCAGTTCAAACGCAACGAACTTCAAGCTCTCCAACGAGCAATTAAACGGAAGAGGAAAGTCGTGCCACTCCAAATCCAAAAAATTAAAGGATAAGGGAAATCTACGCGACAGATCCTCTTACTCCTCAGTATGTACGCTAACAGTTGCGATATCACTGCTCGACATGTTAGGTAGAACCCCAGCTCGCGATGGGTGATTCACGCCTCAGTGCGTTGAACTTAGATTGATTTCTTCGTTCATCCACTATTCTCCGCCCGAAACACAACTTTGGACACACATTCAGATAAACAATCTCTTGGATGTGAAATGCTTCTAACAAATACTCCGCGTAACAATTAGAACTCTCATGCCCGGATTTTCCCTTGCAAGACAATGCAAAAGGTAAAACGTTCCAACAGAGCAACAAATACCTGGAGAAAGAAAGGCAAAACATTGATTCAAAACAACGAGTTAAAGTAACAAGGTCGCAGGCGGACATGCAAAACTCTCCAGTCATTGACTCATTTCATCGAAACAATGACTGCTGGGGGGTAGGCCATTCCACCTCAGCGAACTTACTTCACTTCAAAGGAAACCTCATTATCCAAAAAGGGAGCACCAAGAAACAGTCAAAATACTAAGAGCATACGAATTGCTACACTTTGTAGAAACATACAAGTCAAACAGTTCGCTCTCAACAAACACTCTGAGTAGTGTAAAAAGCCTCACTCAACGAGCACTCAATTCGAAACATTATACTTGAAAATAAAACAAACATTTTCACGCAAAGTATAATCAAAGAATGAACGGAGTAGATAGCAAAAACAGATGCGAGCCACGAGGGGCTGCACAATGTCAGCGGCACGAAGGCCGGTTACAAAACATAAATTATCAAAAAATTTCAAACATGCCCATCATCATCTTGGGCAATAATCTCCCCATTCCTGACATACTTCAAGAAATGGATTCTGTCCGTACGGAACTCCACACCAGGATTCACCACTTTAAGTTGATCCACTGCGTTGTGAAAACCATGGCGGACAGCACCCACCAGGTTCCTTTCCAGTTCCTCAATCCTGTAGACCAGCGCAAGGCGAGCCCGCTCAGCTTTGTCTTCGGTTTTATCCTCGCCAGGAAAAGAAGCGTCATAAAGAGCATCTTCGAGAGCCTTCTTCTCCGCAGCAAACTGAGCACGAGCCTCTCTCAACTCGTCACTATAACGAGACGCCAAGTCCGACTTCTTCTTCAAGATAGCAATCATGTTGTCCTTCTCAGAATTTTCCGCCTTCGTAACCACCACCTTAGCTTCCATCTCAGCCATCTCACCCCTCTCACGGGTAAGGGCGTTAGAGCGCACCACATCCTCCATGGAAGAGTTGCTCATGTATACCGCAACTTCCAAAGCTCTCATCGTGCTGACTACTCCATCGGTTACTGCTCGGGACCGGCCAGCAACTCCTTAATCATGGATCGCCTTCAGCTCTGAATCGCTCAGATAAAGCGACACTTGGGGGCCAAAGCGGTCGGACTCGGACCACACCCTGGGAAGTTGTAACAGGCCTTCACCAGCTAAAGAAACACCCTTAGAAGGGACCAACGCTTGAGTTTGGACCTGCTTACCCTTGTTAAGAGGAACAATCCTTTTTCTTTTCTGAGGAGCCTCTTCTTCCTCCGTCGGGTCTTCAGACACATGAACGGGAAACCATGCATCCGCTGTTCAATCCCGCTGCTCACTTCGTTTCCTGCTGCTACTCTGTCCAGTAACCTTCTGGTTGGCCTTGTTCACCATGGAACGAATGTGGGACATCTTCCCTGCAGATAGAAGAGCAAGAAAATCGTTAGTAAAAAGCATAAGTCAGACAGAAGACAAAAAGCAACAAACCGGACCTACCTAAGAGACTCATAGGATCTTCGTAAAGCACTAACGAGCGGTTATCAATCAAGCGAGGCTTAGTAACCTGGTTTCCCCGTGAATCCAATACAGGGTTACCATCTTCATCAACCACCTCTGATCGAGAAAGCGAACCTACGAACTCAAGAATCCGGGCAAAACTTGTTTTGTTCTGATCAGTCAAAACAGCATAACTGAATCTATACATAGCAGGCTCATGCTTGAAGTGGTCTGGACTCAACCAAAAGTGAAAGTGCGGGACGCGCGCTAATACAACCCCAACATCCTCATGGGGGCGTTCTACCACCTTCAGAACGTTATTCAATGCAACCTCAGTCCGGGGTCTCACCAAAAAGAATCTATTCTGGAACTTCGTGGTCTCACTATTAAAGACCTCGAACAACGCCTTACGCTGACGAAAGGATACCCAGTTGTGACCGCCATCTTTATCCAATCCCTAGTGAATGGTAAAGATGACGAAGAACAGTTCCTTAGTAGCCGGAAGGCGTAGGAAGCGACAGAGCTGCTCGAAGGCTATCAAGTATTCAAAAGAGTCTGGACTCAGCCGAGAAGGGCATAGCTCTAGCCATTCGAAAACGCTCACTTGGAAAGAAGAAAAAGGGAGCCTAAAGCCCACCTCCTGGAAGACAGCCTCGTACATAGGAATGCGATTTGACGAAAAGCACGAACAAACCCTATCCGAAGAGGTGGGGAGGAGGACCTCCCAGTCTTCTTTCTTTCCAATTAAGCAACGCAGGATTCTCGCCACACCATCAGCCGAGAAAAGTGAAACCGGTTCTAGGGTTTCTCTCCCTATTCAAAAGTGCTCAGACACAACTCCACTTCCCTTACCTGAGTTACTCGCCATGATCAAACCTGAAAAGGAAAAAGCAAAGAGAGGATCAACCCAAAAGATCACACTCATCTCTCCTTCAAAACCAACAGGTCTGATCGACTCGAAAAAAAGAGGTTTTCAAAAGATTTTGATAACATGGCAGTAATTCAAACGGTTAAGTGGGCAACGATGAACGACCACGCATGGCAACAACTAGGCGTAACCCTAAAAAACTAAAGCCTGACACCAATGTTTTTCTAACAAAAATACGGAAAACAGACAGTAAATCCTGGAATTCCTTGCACACGGCGGAAGCCACCGTAACAAACGACAGAAACCACCGAGTCGGAGTAACTTCTACCCTAAAAAGCATGCATTTCTACGGTTTCATAAACAAGAAATTAAAGAAGCCAAGTATGAAATAAGGGAAAGATGAATCATCAAAGAATTACCTGTTACGATGGATGAACTGGACTGGAAGTGAGAAGTTGAAGACTCGGAAATGCTTCGCCTTTGAGGGAACTCTTGAAAAACTCTCTTAAGTTTCTGAGAAACGAAATACTGTAAAGGTTTCAAACAAACGTTTGAACTATTTATACTCATTTCGTAAATCCTCCCAAAGGTCGCGAGGCCCCAATCCGGTACAGCTCTTCACATGCAACTCTCCACTCAAATAGCGTGCCTTCGGTCCTGATTAAATCAAGTCATCCATCCAAGGGCTCTGATCACTCGTAGCGGTTCTCTAAACTTCAAGATCAAATCAACGGCACTGATGACACCTTGGAAACACAAACCAAGAACACTCTACAGGTTATAGGTACTCAAGTACTGCAATAGCCTTTACACGTGTCACTCGGAAACCAAAGGTCATGTCTCGTCAATCTTTCCCTTGAGACATGGGCATTAATTGCGAAATGACAATCAACTAAACTTCCAAACGAGGGAATCTTTCCTTCCGACCTAAGTCAACCGAGCACTCACATGCTGGACGTAGCCCACTGCATTGGCGAACTCGCTTGGTCAGGGAACAAGAGGGGTTCAGAGAACAGCGAGCGCGTCCACACACTTTCTCGCACAATCCTCACAACCCTCTTAACCACCAATGCAAACGGTTCCCATATTCAGAGACGTCTTCACATCCGTCAAACGAGATCGGCTTACTCCCGAGCAGAGAGCACATAAAAGCGAACTCCCTTTTCATGGCCAACTACGGACAACCAAAAATGCCCGCACTTAAGTCATCACTCCTCGACAGGAGCAACGACTTGGGGGGCTACTGTTCTGGACCGGCCAAAAGGACCTTTGGCCCATTTACTTAGGCCCAATACAATCCAAAGCCCAAACGCCATGTTTGGCACCATTACTTGCGACACACCCTTTTCCCACAAGGGAGTGCACGGAGCGAGCGAGACCGGTTCAAACGAACCACAACGTCTCTCTGCACGTTCCCGCTATAAACTCTTTGGCAGTTACACTTCCCACGATTTCGTAACCGCTGGAGCCAGGTGTGCCATTACAACGGCTCTGCAGCCCTCCACCTCTATAAATAGGGGACTTGTAGCAGTCCCCAAGGTAGAATCTAACTCTTCCTCTAAACCCTCACTCTCTGATCTCTACTGACTTGAGTGTCGGAGTGCCTGCAGGTACACACCCCCCATCCGCTCCAAGAAGGCATTCTAACGCATTCTACCACCATTCAAACCACCGCATTCAAAGCACCAACAATCACCTTCTGATCAGGAACGATCAGTTTGCATTATTATTTATTTGAAATTTTAGCTCCACATGTACCTAAAGTCTGGATCCTCCCCTGATTCCCAACAGAAAACTACGAAACAAAAATGTAGAATGAGTGAAAAGTGAAGATTGAATGAATGTTGAAGGATGCAAGACTATGTATAGTCGTAAAATGTATTAAACACACCAAAAACCGTTCAAACATTGCGTGTAATGCCACATGCCATATTCTTGAATGGTTCGGATTATAAAATGTGAAATGGATTCAGATTTTATAATTTGAACCATCCCACAATGTGTTAATAATAAGGTTTTGGTATGGTGCAGAACATATGAAATGAAATGACCTAGATACAAACATTGCATGTAAAACAATAGATTTTTATAATTGTTACTTTATAGTACATAAACACAATTAAAGAAGCCTAACATACTAACCCACTTAGGTTGGCCTGGTAGTATTGATTTGGGATCTGAGAGTGAGCTCCTCCTCAAGGTCTCAGTTACGATTCTCCCCAGTGTCAATTTGGGTGGACTAATTTAGCTTCTCCAAAATAAAATAAAAACTAACATACCATTGTTGAAATTATAAGATGAGTGATGATGAAAGGGAAGGTGTTCCAAGTGGTTGTTTCGAAGTTGATCTTGTTGTCTGCCAGTTGACATATTTCTATTGACATGACATCATCAAGTTTAAAACAACATCTTAGTGTTTAGATCTACCGGATAAGTGGTCATGGTTATTTGTGGTGTTTTACATCAAGTGAACCAACCACACTAATTTAAACAAGTTTTTGTGCATCGTCGACCATAAAAATTGTCGATGTAATGTGGACCACATGAAAAATCATGTACTTAACAATTTTGAATTATACAATTTAAAATGTTCATTGCCCTACAAAGTACTAGTTTTAACACAGTCTTAGACCAGTTTGGATTATATAATCCAAACTATTCTAGAGATTTTCTGGTTTATATAATTCGAACCAGCTCTGAATGTGACGGTGACTTAGTCAGCAAAGTTGGCTGGTTCAACACATGTCTTAATGCAGTTTTTGATTGGTTAGCAAGATTTGACCATGAAAGTTAAGTCTCCCTTGACTTCGTTACACTCTATGGTTGAATTCACCCCTATAAATATACCTTCTCATTCTTCACAAATTTTCATTCCATCTCATATTCTCTTATTCTCTTTTATAATTTCTGTTGATAACCTATACAAATGTTGGTTATTACCTTCGTTTTTGCCTCTAAATCAAGTATCTTTTAAGTGATTGCATGGCCTTTTTCTCATCCTCTGTGTCAATTTAGTTGTTTTGTTTTGTCGGTTCCCTTTGCTAAGTTTAAGCATGATATTTGAATATTTCACTTGTTTTGAGTATGTTTAATGATGTGGGACTTAAGGCAATTAAAAGGCTAGTCATGAGTAGCATCAAAGCGGATGAATACATGATGTTTTAGAGTCCATTGAAGGATGTGTGCTGAAATTTCATGAAAGCTTAACCTGGCTTATGTGCAGTAGTTTGATCATTTATCGAGTTGTATATGTTTAAATGAAGTTCAACGAAATACAAATAAAAGCTAACATTCATATGTACAACTTTCCTAAAGACACCTAAACTCAATTCAGAACAGAAAGGGGTGGAAATGGCACATAAGTGGGCGCTAGGCGCCAGAGAAAACCATCATCAAATGCTAGCTCCCTGTAACTAGGCGCTAGGCGTTATAGTAGAAGTGCAACACCTCATGTCGGGTCCGTTATACTATAAATATGTTTTTTAGCATGTTGGAGTGATCTTTGAATCAATTTGGAGTTTAGAAACATGTGCCATAAAAGAGAAAACACAGAGGAGATTGTTCCCAACACCATTGAAGGAGATTTCTCAATAATCGTTCATAGGTTCTTCTTGTAATTCATTCTTAATGTCTTTCTCTCGTTTATTTGTTATGAGTAACTAAACCCTCCGTTGTCGGGGATGAGTAGAATTAGATGAATACTTTTGTTATTTGATTTGATCTTGGATTATCGGTGAAACTTATTGAAATATTTTTAGGACGATCGAAAGAACATGAAAACATGATGTTGAAGGTCACAAGATAAATAAGAGTATTGAAACGAGAGAACTTGAGGTATGAATAACGTTGCACATGGTTGTTGATGCCTTTGACAACAACGTTTATATGGTTTCTTGGCAGCATCGTTGACGAGACTCTCGGGTCCATGAAAGTGACGTAAAACGACGTGGTTGTTACTATGGTAGAATCTGATTTGGGGTGTGGCCAGGTTAGTTTTACGGGGCCCACAGTGGGCGCCAAATATACTTGCGGTGAGTATAATATCGATAACTAGGGTTTAGTATCTGTCTAGATCATGTCTTGGGAATGATCTCAACGGAGCATGTATAGCCCTTCTTGAGCTTGTATTTTCGTGACTTAGACCCTAAGTCACGTTTTCTATGCAGAACGCACGCTCTAGATGCTTCAAGAAACCCATGATGGCATTTTTTGGGTTGGTGTTTTGCATACGGCACCTTGTAATTGTTTCCCTTTGTTCCTGCTTGGTGTGTCTTACACCAGCTCGACTTAATAAAGTTGGTTGTTAAAAAGAAAAAAAAGAAAAAAAACCATAATGGCGGTGGCAAGATTTTAGGAATGGGGGTGCGTCCCTAGGCCATTAAACCTTGTGAAAGAATACTGGGCTCTTAATAGAATATTGATGATCCATCATCTATTTAATAAAAAAAATGATATTTATATAATATATTTTTTGTGACAACTCTCTATACTTACGTTATGTTTATATTTGCTCTCTCTCTACTGTTTTTGTTCAAGAAAAAATAAATATTGTTCATTTCTTAATAATAAGCAAGAGAAAATGAAGTTTTGGCTATGACAATGAAAAAGGGAACATGGAACCACGTCAACCAAGTCAAACACTAACAAAGTCGCAGTCACGCTTGTTCTTTCTTTCTTTCTTTCATGTGTGACTTTGTCTTTGATTGTATTTGGTTGGTTCATTCAGTAAACCTGCACATCTCCATGTGGCATATGATTCGATTCGTAACCATATCAAAATATGATGTGTTTGTGTCTGCCAGCAATATCATGGTCCCCTTGCTTGCATAGAGCCAGCTACAACTAAGCCGGCACCACATCACACTCGTGTGTGTGCTGTTTATAATTTTGATGATCAGTTCTGAGATTCCATATTACAAAGGCCACGTTATGTTAAGATCACACGCTTTGGTATTCTGACACAACACTAACTTAAGACTTGGTACCACGTACGGAGAGAGGATCCCATTTGCTTCATTTTCTCCAACCACTACCAACTCTCTTTTCTTTTCTTTCATTTTTTAAATGGCTTAACTGTACTTTTTTTTTTGTTGAATTTTATGTGTAATTTTCATCATCCTATTTTTTCAAGGAGAATGCTAACCATTGTCCTTGGGGCATTGGATAATGAGATAAAAATTGAAATATAGTATTGGAAAATTGTGAAAAGTTAAAATGTTGTTGAAACCAACGCAAACATGCTACTTTTGGTTTCTTTAACTATTGTCCTATGGCAATGGTTAGCAAGACCCTTTTTTCAATTGTGGACTTTGTATTTTTTTTTTCTTTTCTAACAATTTTAGTCTTTTACCTTAGTTAGCCGATGCATTTAGTCGAATAAGACTTGATTGTTGTTGTTTATGAAGTCATTTTTCTTAATTCTAATATGGTAGCCAAAATCTTTTTTTTTTTCCAATTCATTTTCTGATATGGCACATCATAAAAAATATTGTAAATGTTGGAGTGTAAAATTGTTTCAAAATAATAGAAGGTTCAAAATTGCGCAATTGAAAAAATTAAGGGAATAAATAAAAGGACACTGAGCTTTTTAACATCAATGAACAAATTGCTTCAAAGGCTACTACTAGACCAAAGTCGCCGTGTAATTAACTCAAATATACAAGTAAATATTTTTTTTAGATAGACGAAATGGTAATAATTATTGAAAGCTCATACACTATAGTGAAGGAGGCAGAGTTCGAACCCAATCATAGTATTTAGTCTGATAATTTTGGCATTTTTACCGATTAATCTAAGTGTTGTGGGTTATTATGTGTATTTGTATATTACATGACAAAATATTATTCTCTCCTTCGTTTGCAGAAATATTGTGGACTCCCTCAGAAAAATCAGTTCATTTAAAATCAAATTTTGATATATCAAATGGATTTGAACTTTCATATAGTACTATATTGGTTGATTCAAATCAGTTCCTTATTATATCCGATCAATTCCGTAGAAAACTACATATACTTAGGCTTCGTTTGGCCCAGCTTTTTTCAAGCATAGAAGCTACTTTACGCTTAAAGTAAAAAATAAGTGCTTTAGAATTAAAGTTAAAGTTGTTTGGTAAATTAATTTGGTTGTTGCTAGAAGCTAACTTTAAAAGTGAAAAATATTTGGTAAATAAATGT
>Ga0228711_1009678_pt1 | contig 12963 bp, 5 predicted proteins | sample MedpolnodulmetaG_2_FD_177996 | JGI IMG/M metagenome (GOLD analysis project Ga0228711, IMG submission 177996) | Root nodule microbial communities from Medicago polymorpha collected in Santa Monica, California, United States - brown nodules | ecosystem: Host-associated > Plants > Roots > Nodule...
ATTAGGATTTTAAAGGACAATTTTTGTTTGAAAAAGTCTTGAGGATTTTAAAAGACTTTGCAGGATTTTGATGACTTTGAAGATTTTAAAAGACTGTTAAGGATTTCAATGGATTTAATTTATAAGATTTTAAAGGATTTGAAATGATTTTATGGATTTCAAGAGATTTCAACAAATTTTATGAATTTTAAGAAATAATTGAAAAAATATCATAACACACTCTCTTTCAAAAAATCTCAATAAAAACTCTTATTTATTTTACTTTATTCTTTACGGGAGAGAGCTAGAGAGAGAGAGAGAGGGGGGGAGGGAGGGAGGGAGAGATAGCAAAATTTTAAAAGAAAAAAAACAATCCTAAGAAATCTCATGTTTTCATGAAAGACTTTTTTATGCTAAAATTTCACTAGACAATTCCACAAAATCCATCAAAATCTGATTTATTAAACAATCCTTCCAAATTTGAATGATTTTGAATACCACTAGACTTTTTTTAAGTGATTAAGAGTCTTGATTGAATACCATAAGACTTTTTAAATGACAAAGAATTTTGATTGAATAACACAAGACTTTTTTTAAATTGAAAAGAGTCTTGATTGAATACCACAAGACTTTTTCATGATAAAAAAGTCTTTTAAAATCCTTTAGAATCATGATCCAATACACCCCCTAAATCTCTTTTCTTTCCTCTTCTCCAATTCCCCACCAAACACTATGTAAAAGTATTTCATTAATTAAACTATCAAATATGAATTCAGTTAAGCAATATTTATAGAAAAAAAATAAGACATGTAATTGAAAACGAGCATATGGAATGCTGACCTGGTTTGACACAAAATCAAAAATTCCTCTAAGCCCATCAGCCCAAGAATGACCAAAGCTCAATCCACTGACTGTTTCAATGAAGCTACCAAACTTGGTGACTCCAACTGTTTCAACCAGAGAAACTTCAACGGATAGAGGAGAAGGAACGACTAGAATGTTCATTGGATTATCTGCCATCCCTTGACCTACCAAAGGCTGATCCAAAACCACTTGAATTCCATGTTCCTTAAGATGGTTAGCAGGACCAATGCCACTTAGCATCAACAACTGTGGACTTCCAATAGTACCAGCTGATACTATTATTTCATTCTTCACTTTGGAGCTTATGTGTGCTCTATGTATGATTCCCAATGAATCTTTGAATATCACTCCATATGCTTGTGGCCTCCCTTTTTCTGTAAAACAAATTCAAAAAAACAATATGATCAAGTAATGGGGCCTAAGATACATATCAACTTGATGCATTCAAGCAAAGCTGTCGAGTATCGAGAAAAACTCTAGTACCACGTTGAATATAGATAAGACCTGAAAAAAGTTTAAAAAGAGTGGCGTGCGTCATAGTGGGGCATGAGATGGTGAACCGAAGAATTTTTTTGAATAAAGAGAGTTAAGACTTCATCATCTTACCAGCTATGAAGCCTGGTATCTCCTGCGTATCCTGCATCGATACATACCTCATACTTTTCGATAGTATCTGAAGATAAAAAAAATAATTATCCGATACTTCCCGATACGTATCAGGAGAGTATCCAATAATTATACTACACTGATACCTGCCCCGATATTTCCCAATTAATGTTAACTAAAATAACTTAACTCTTGAGTACTAATGTGTTCTTTTTTGGATATAGTACTTCTTTTTTGGATCGATATAGTATAACACTAACGATGTTCCTTTTTGATATAGTATATCACTGATGGTGCTTTTTTGGGATATATTGTGTATGTAATTGAGTAATCATCACTCTCTTAATCGTCAATATTATTTATATTTATGTTGATGTGTTACGGGCCTATAACTGGTTTCTTTTGTTTGTTAATATATTTGCATATTAAAAAAAATGGTTATAATTATATTGTACATTTAATTATATAATTTTTTTTATTAACGTATCTCAGCCGTATCGTATCTTGATTTTTGAAATTTTTCCATATCAGTATATCAGTGCAGTATCGTATCTATATCGTATCTCGTATCCGGACATCGGAGCTTACAAGTATATTTTATAAAGACAATTTGGGGTAGATATAAAAGGTTAATAATGAGGCATTCTCAAATACATACCTTTATTATACTTGAATAGTATCTTTTGAACTGTCGCATGCAAATAAACAGAAATTTTCTTTGGATCAGCATACTCCAACAAATCAGCTGCAGTGTGTCTATAACCTTCCTTATCAAAAATTGTCCCTCCAACCTTAGTCCCATACAAGTGATCAAAAGTAAAACCATTGTAAGGTAAAACCCCTGCTTCAAGTAAACCATCCCTCACTGCTGATTGCCATTGCATCATTTGAGGCTCAAAAGCAACCTTCTTTTCAATCCATTCATATGAAATCTTAGCCAAAGTTTCATTCCAACCAGAATCTCTTATGTAACTATAGCTAGCCCTTGAGTAGAATCCAGCATTCAAGACAGAACCACCTCCTAGGACGCACGCTCGAGAATTGAGGACACCGTCAGTCGATATGAATTGTTGGGAAAATGATGAAGAACTTGTGTCAGCAAGGGAATTAACAAAGTTATGTATGTTGATTTGTTCTGGATTTGTATATGGTGAACCTCCTCTTTCAAGGACTAAAACTTTTGCACCTTGTGAAAGTGTTGCGGCTAGTGGACAACCACATGTTCCTCCCCCTATGACTATATAGTCATATGTTAAGATTGGTGGAGCACATGTTGCTTCTTTGATAAATGTGTGCTTTGGAGCTACATTGACACAGAAAAGAAATTAACGATCAAGGAAAATGACTCATAACATCAAAAGAGTTTAAAAGAACACTACCTAACTATCAATCAACTAAACAAAACAAAGTTGTTCCTCTCATTTTTCTGTTCTTAAATTATTTGATTAAAAGGATGGAAGAAAACAATTAGATCTATAATGATAAAATCAAGATCAACTTTGATATTGATAAACCATTAAAGTTTTATACCTTTATAAGAATAAGATAAACCATTAAAGAACAAGCTTCCAGCAAGAAATATGCTTATAAATTGTGCTAGCAACCAAGCCATTGGTTTCTATCTTAACTTGTTAGAAGCTAGAACAATTTGTAAGGTCTTTCTCAGATAATCAAAACTGCCCTTTTATAATAATAAATTATAATAATAAACAAGAAAAATTAAAGACACTAACCAATGCACCACCTTTTGTTCTTGCACATAAAATTAGTTTGTTCAACAACATCAAAGTTGCATCAAACACCATGAAAAGATCCAATGTTCTTGAAATTAAGGAAATGCATAGCGTGTGACAGTGACTTCAATAGGACCCTCTTAACTTACATAGGAAACTATTCTTCAAAATAACATATTTTAAGAAGTATGACATACATCGGTGCTCTATATCTGTCACATTCATCGTAAAGTTGTTAATTATAATTATAACCTCTCAATATTGGAAAGATACAACTACTATCCAAAAAAATAACATTTCAACAACTTATAAAGTAACTTACATTGATAACACAAAGAGCATTAGAAAATTCCATTTTCCAGTTTTGGATGATGTTATGTGAAATGATACATATGAGTACTTGTTTAATTCAGCTTACGTTAAAAGAAAGTCACGTCATAAGGAAGCTCGTGGATTGGAAAGTTATGGATGAAACATAAGGTTTGATTATATTTTGTTAAAATAATATTTCATCTTTTGAAAACTAGAGACCAGCAAAACAATCTCAATGTTTCCTCCTCCTTCAAAAAAACGTCAATGTTACAAACTAAGAAACAAGGAAGCCACGCCTTGTTAAGATAGTTGAAATTAGTTAGGATTATTTGGTTAGTAGTAGTTATGTGTTAGTTGCACAGTTAGTTAGTTTAGTTGGAGTCTAAAAATAAGACTATCATGTACACAAATTGCTATCTATTATCAATCAATTTAATTTCTTACGAGTTTTTACCTCATGAGACTTGCTATGCTATCTTTCTCTCTTGTATGATTCTTCACGTGATATTATGGACTAGTATTAAACTTGTGCACTATGGACCAATTCATTTTTAAAAATATGGGCACTGATCTTATTATAACTTGTCCACACTATATAATTTTTACATTGTCTTCAACATTAGTATTTTGGGGTCAAACTATCCTGGAGGCGGCACGGTTGTTAGTCTACCTTGCACAAATTCAGATAATGCCGCGAAACGTCTTAAAGAAAGCGATCTGATTATGATTCAACCCAGTAATATCTTCGGTGGTAGTTTCAATTTTTTAAACGTACTTTTCTGAATTCAAAAACAACAGTTTTTTATTTCATGATGAATCAAGAGGCAAAAATTAAAAATTAATATGCTTTGAGTATGCTTTTGAATTGCACAAGGCACACAACTATCTTCATCAGCATATAAACTTATTGTTGAAAAACTCGTAGAGATTATTATGTAATCCAACAAAGCTTGTGTAAGATCCTCTTACAAATCGTGGTTAGGCCTAACAGCCATCACTTATCTGATGTGGGACTCTTAACACACATCCTCAACACCAACACTATTGGGCTTGGTTTGTGGACATAAATGGTGGGTGGTCCGATACCAGGTGGCCCAATGGATCTTGGAGAGGCTCTGATACTATCTTAGAAATTGTGGTTGGGCCTAACACAACCCCACAAAACCGGCTTGTGAGATGAAGATTGCCCCAACTTAAAAATACATTGTCAGGCCATATCTTAACCGATGTGGGACTCTTAACAGATCTCATATCTATTTATACAACATATCATATATAGGTATTATTTTTACCATTTATATTACATATCATTCAGTTCCTCATGCATGTTCTTCAGGGTCGTTCCTAGAGTTTTACAGGTCTTAGGCATAATATGAGAAAATGGACCCTTATATAATACATCATAATTTTTTTAGCTCATTGTTGTGATTTTATTAGGTCTTCTTTTCGTTTTCTTCCCCGTTTTTTTCTGCCAAAAAAAACTAAAAAAATGAGTGAGCCACATGATCTTAAATGCGTCTCACATCAGTTTCATGATCATGAATGCGTCTAGCATGATTTAACATTATAAAAATTCAATTTTGCAATCCTTTTAATCAATTCAAGAAAGTTGACATTATCATAATGATATAAATTAATTTTTTGGAACCTTTGAAAGACAACATAAAAATTAATTTCTCTAGCAGGCCTATTTTCAACTAAATTATAATTTGTTTTGTTATAAAATTATACCAGTTTCTTGGATAATAAATATGACCAATATATTTAATATTAGTGAGGCACATTATTAGAAATAAAGGGACCAAAAAAATATCACAAATTTCTTCAATAATAATTTTTTTGGCACATTATTAAAAAAAAACCAAAAAATTTATAGAGAGGTTGTATATAGAAATCTTTGTATATATGAGGGTATATGTAGCAAATTGAGACTAAAGGGCCAAAAACATTAACAGCCTTCAGCCCAGTATTTCATCATGTCAATATTTGGTTCTTTCAGTGAACTTTGCTATACACACCCCTAAAAAACCAAATATTTCTATATACATCCCCATCATAAAAAAATTTAAGAGCCCCTACCAACATGGGCCCTAGGCCGTCGTACCCCGGCCCTGATGTTCTTATGCCATTTTTCAGGAAAAGAAGACGAGGAATATATTTGTAAATGAAGTTATATATATACAACTAGTACAAGATAGTTTGTGTGCAAGGGGAAGAGAAAGATGCGCAAATAGTTGGATTTCAGACAAGTAAAAACAATGAATAAATGTTCCTGTGAGTTTAGCTCAGTTGGTAAAGACATTGCATAATTTATGCAGGGGCCGGGGTTCGAACCCTGGACACCCCAAAAAAAAAAAACAATGAATAAATATTAAAGTTGTTACAAGATGTGATTATGAACATAGTTTATGTTGGGGTTGGTTGGTTGATTACTTCCCAAACTCAGTAAATTACTTAATATAGAAAATATAAAGGGTTAAATATGTTTTTGGTTCCTATAAATATATCAACTTTTCGTTTTAGTCCCTTTAAAATTTTCCTTCAACTTTTAGTACCTCAAAAAATTTCCATCTTCATTTTTGGTCCCTCGTTTAAAGTAAACTTATACGTAGAATTCATATTTTTGAATAAACTTTTGCAGAAAAATTCATAATATTATAAAAATCTCTCCCAAAAAAATTTAAAATATTTTAACAAAACATGAATTTAATATGAATTTTTATATTTTTTATGGTTAAAAATTCATATTAAATTTATGTTTTGTTAGAAAATTCTGATTGTTTTTGGGAAATATTTTTACAATATTCTACACATTTCTACACAATTTTATTAAAAAAAAAATACTAAAATTAACTTAAAAATATGGACCAAAAGTAGTGATTGAAAATTTTATAGGGACTAAAAGTTGAAGGAAAATTTCAGAAGGACTAAAACGAAAAATTGGTATATTTATAGAGACCAAAAACATATTTAACCCAAATATAAATGGGTTGTTCATGATACTTGTGCTTGTGTCACTTGCACTAAAAAAAAAAGTGTTTGCGTTCTCCACTATATCTGACAAAACATAATTAATTAACTTGATATCACAAATTAAACATTTCAATGAAAACAAATTGTCGAGATTTTACGCATTTTGGAATGTTATCCACTTCATCAAGGAAAGATACACAAACTAGAGAGTGAAAAATTGTATTTAACCTATAGCACCGTCCAAAATGCAACGCAGACGATTCTACAAAGAGGATTACGGATTTTTTTCTAGAGTTTATGTGCAATTTTTGTTTCTATAAATTCGTGGGTGTACAGTAAAAGTTCTCATATAATAGGCAGTAATTCTCAATTCTAAGGAACTTCTTCAATACACAATTTATATGTACCGGTACTCTAACTTTCTAATTCTATATAGGCTTAAATATGTAAATCGTTAATTCTATATAGGCTTAAATATGTAAATCGTTCTTGTAAGTTCGTGTGTTTTTTGTTTTCGTCCCTGTATTTTTTTTTTGTTCTAAAACAACTCATGTAAGTTATAAACGTTTTGGTTTTGGTCTCTGCCGTCATCATATGTTACAAAAACATCTATGTGACAAACAGATGATGACGTGGCGATGTGTGACATGGCAGCGCGACGTTAATGTGTCGTTCCATATGCAAAGTCACAAAGTTAGAGAGACCAAAATCAAAAAACAAAATTCGTAGAGGGACCAAACTCAAAAATTCATAGAAAACTTCATCTTCTTCCTTCATTTCCCCTTCTTCATCATATTCAACACATCTTCATCAAACTTCATACAAAACCCAAAAAAAATCCAGAAATTCATCAACAAACATTAACATCACTACACTGCGAATTTTGGTTTTTGATTTTGATCCATCTAACTTTGTTGCTCGGCATACGGAGCAACACATCAGCGTCGTTTGCCACATCACACATCGCCACATCATCCTCTGTTTGCCACAAAGACATTTTGTATCAGATGATGAAGGTAGGGACCAAAACTAAAACGGTTATAACTTACAGGGGTTGTTTTAGAACAAAAAAATATACAATGACGAAAACCAAAAACACGCGAGCTTACACGGACGATTTACATATTTAAGTCTTCTATATATTAAAGATTGTTTTATGGAATAAAGAGTTATTTGTCGACAAATAACTCTTTATTCCATAAAATGATTTTAACATATATAATTAAAAAGTTAGAGTACTGGTACACCTAAATTTATGGATGTATTGTAGAAGTTCCATGTAGAATTACACATAAGTTTTATCTTTTTTTTCTTTCAATGGTCTTCTACAATAAGTAAAAATATAAATATATCTTAATTTTCCTTAAAAAAAAATATATCTTAATTTTGCTCTTATGGTTCATTATCACAAACCAATAATGACTTCCAAATATATCGAGATTTTGATTCCCCGCCAACTAATTATGGTTCAGCTAAAAGATAAACACATCCACCTCAACTGAACGTCCAATATATTATCGGACGAACTAGTTTTTGGTATATAAATTACAAACTCCGATCAAAGAAGAATTTATTTCTACTCCTAATTTTTGTGTTATTTGCTAATTCAAAATTAAAATAAATTATTTTTTCCAGACGTAAATGCTTGTTTTTTTATTTGGATTTATATCTTTTTTTTTTCTTCTTATGAGACATTTGGAACGAAACATTGATATGCGATAAAGTTGTGTTGGCAAACCCAAAGAATATTAGAGTAGTGTTTTTTTAAAATAAAAAAAAACTTGGTATCGTGTCTAAGAACTGAGAACCGATTAATTTGAGGGGTCTAATTCCATCGTTCACTTGTGTGGTCTATAAAAAGTGTTAAATAATGTACTGCTATCATTATTTCTGTCTGAATTTTTTTAGGGATTATTCCTATCCAAGTTAAAATCAAGATTTACCCAAGACTTTATTAACAAAGAAAATAGAATACTACATACATCCCGGGGCTTGGTGAGAAACAGAGAGCATGATACTATTCTCAATTTCTCATCATCCATGGCAAAACAACCTACCCACAGTGGTGAGACTTTCATGTTAGAGTTTAATCAAACTTCTCATATTAACAATCAAACTTTATGCAGTATACCAATTTACACTTTATTGAAGATTGGTAATAGTAGAAGAGGAAGAACTTTAATTATCTAGCTAACCACACCAACCAAATCAAGAGTCCAAGATGTATATATCTCTGTCAATCAATAATAATAACTAAATATATATAAAATTAACATACAGAGATCAAGAGCATGATCAAACCAGTAATTTTCTTTTTGTTTCCTCCTATTGTACTCTCTATCTAGCTCTTCAACAATTTCCTAGTATTGGTCGGTGTGATGATTCTGATAACAAGACCAGGGAAAACATCATCTGGATCATGGATATGTGGGTTCCTCTCTACAATAAACGGGTCACCACATTTTTCACTGATTGTGTGGAGTGTTTCACCTTCTCCCACAACATATATCTCATCACATGCTTTGTGATCACCAAGGCTGTTCCCTCTAACTTGTAATTCAGCCACAGTACTTTCTCTTATTGATCCCAATAATATCATGCCCAATAACGCTATTGCACAATACCATGATGCTGAATCACCTCTAGAGGAACCCATGTTGTGATATTTATATCAATAAAAAAAATGATATAACCTATGGTTTGAAGAAACAACGGTTAACTATGTGTGTGTATATATAGGTGTAAAGAACTATGTTATTAGCTGGAGTGAGGAATACGATGTGTTTGATAGTATTAGTATCTTTGCCGTTGCGTTGGGTTTATGGGGAAGGGAATTGGTTTGGTTTGGTTTTAACGTAATGCTTTTTTTGGCGTTTAGTGTTTGATTCAAATTACTGTTTGTATATACAAAAAAGCTTCAAGTTGAATTTTTTGTGGAGTGGATGAGAATTCAAGGCTTGTTTGAAATTTTCTGTTGTGTTGGGTGGGAAAATGGATGTGCTTATGGTTAGGAGAAATAATATTTTTACACGCAAAATTACATCAAAATTCAAACAGTTTAGTTTTCTTATTAGGTTTGCGTGTATATATAACCTGATATCATATTATATTTTTATATTAGATCTGTTTCGTTCTTATAAAATCTATTTATAAGGTAAGATACTACTATTTGTAATTCCGGCTCTATCTTTATTCAACTGTTAGTTTTTTCAATAAAATGTGTGCACAGTTAAAGAACCAAGTTCTTAACCAAAAAAAAAACAACTAAAGTGGATGTGAAACTTGACACGTGTACTCTTACATAGTTGCCACCTTATAGGACACGGTCATCCAACCTCCCCAAGATAAGTCTGGTGGCTGACAAAGTGGTTCAATAGGAACATGATAAGAAATATGGATTAGGGATTATTAATTAATTATTAAGCATATGAATGTACGTGTTATGATTTCTTGTTTGAATGCTAAAAAATAAGATAATATCGGTATCTGGTTAGTTTTGATTTGAAAGAGTATTTGAAAGGGATAATATGAAAAATACAATAATTCAAGAAGCGTCATAGTCAAGAAAGATTATCACTAACTCTTGTGTTTGAAGGAAGTATTAAGAGTGTTGATAAGTCGCTTTAAAACTGTTTGAGGCATATGAATATGGTTAACAGGTTAGGACAATTTGTGAGTCTCTTTTGAATTGGTCACACGATTTTCAGTCCAAACAAATGCGAAGCACCCTTAGTAAAAAAACAATGGAAGAATCTGATCCATTATTCCATTTTATTTGAATTGGAAATTGCATTAATACAAAATTATCGACCAAACAAAGGGATATTCCACACAATCGTTCAAAAAGCGATTTCAATTGGTCCTTGTAAGTAGTTGAATCGAGCATCTGAAACATGATAATTCATTGTTTAATTCAATTAGGGTATATTTAAACTTTGTCCACAAATCTTAATTCAACTGATAAAAATACCAAAATTGTTAGACGAAACATCGTAATAAAACTTGGAATTTCGACTTCTTCACTTGTGTATGGTTTTCATTGAATTGGGTTGAACTGCGGTTGAATCAGTGTATGGTTTTCATTGAATTGGGTTGAACTGCGGTTGTTGATTCAACCATTTTTTTGTTACAAAGTTAAGAGAAACAATGATAAAAATCGCAAAAGGAGTTAAGAGAAATAATGACAAAAAACGCAAAAGGAAAAGAAATGTTATTTATTTTACTCTTTTTTTTTGTGTTTATCTCATGTTATAGTAATTTGAACCATAAATATAAAGTATTTATTATTTGTACCAAAAAATAATAGTGTTATTAACTTTTATTGAAAATAGCTATCGAGTACACAAGATGAATTTTCTCCTTCTAACAAAATTTTGTCTATGTACAAGTCATGAATTAAACTTCAATTATTTATTTAAGGTGATTAAGTTTCTTTCACTCAAATGAACCTTGCGTTGATAAGAAAAAAAAACACATAGCACCATTCAATCGTAATATTACTATTGTTTGAATATTAAAATCAGCGTTGTCAAAATCAAACCGTATCGACGGATTTAAAGATTGAGAATAAACTGATGTGTTATTTGATTCAACCATAGTTCTTTCTCCGTCCCACATAATCAAATCGAACTAGAATTACATAATGCTCAATTTTCATTTTGTCAGAAAAAATAGTATTTTTTGTTATTTTATAAGTTATTTAATTCAATTGATTGAACCATGACATAAAAGTCTCGTTTTGATTTATAAAGTTGATTAAAGTAATGAATTAAGAAAGGAGGTCTCATCCATTTTAAGATAAATTCATAATAGTACAAATATAACCATTCACTTGTGTTTGCTTTAACTTCTTATTTATCTTTAATTGAAAGTATTGAAATCTTCTAATTTTGGTCCATTTCTTTTTCTCTTTTGTTTAAAACAGCAAAGTCAATTTGACTTTTTAAAAAGTTGTATGGCTGTAAGAGAAGTGTTAATCAGACCAAGTAGGTAAAAGTATGACCAAATCCTCTCCAACGGATAACTAACTTGTCCAAAAACAAGGTATGGATTGAAGGCAACATGCTTTAATTGTGACAATTTATGGACCAAAATGCGTGGGAGATGACTAGGACTTGCAATAAGGGCTGAGGTATTGGCAAGTGGGACAATTTGACCAAATCATAGTAGTATTAATTTATCAATAAATAGCATAAGCTATTTGGCACCGAATTTAGGTGCAAAAAACAGTAGCCGTAGTATTTATATTTAGATCCTGGACGGCGGAGGAAAGAGTGTGCTGATTGCATTCGTGTTTAAGTGTATAAGAGACAGGAAAATACAGAATCAGCAATCAGCAATGTTTGTGATAAATTTTCCTGTAAAAGAAAAAACTATTGTGCGTCATGTGGACATCTTAAATGATTATGAACTGCATGTAGATGATAATTTTGATTCATTGGATCAGTGAAAAGATTGTAAAAAGTTTAGTAACAAGGAAGTGTATGGTTAGGCACCATTTAAAAGGATGATGTCGGATAGAAATAGCTTGTGTTTGGGTCATTAGAAAGAAAATAAATCATCTTATCTTTCGGTAAAAGTGGGTGTTATTGTATCAGTTAATCAACAAAGTAATTTTTTTAAAATCTTTTTGATGGTTGAAATCTAAAAATCGTGAACTTCATTTTTTTTTTTTATTTCTGGTGGATTATCCGCCTTTAGTGTTTGAGTTTTGTTACCTAACTTGTGATTTTATTTTGTCACACAACTAGTGTTTTGTTGTTTTCTCTTTTGTTGGTGATTGACCTATTCTCTTTTGTTGGTGGTTGAACTATTCTTTTTCGCTGTTGTTTCCCTTGAATCCTCATCTTACATTTTTAGGGTGTGTTTGGTTGTGAGAAGAAAGTGTGAAGAGAGAAAGAAGTGAGAAAGAGTATAAGAAGAGAGAAAGAGGTGAGAAATAGAGTAGATTTAAGGTATTGTTTGTTTTTAAAAAAAAAGAAGAGAAATAGAAGAGAGAGAAGTGTGACTGATTTGTTAAAAGACAAAAATATCCTTGTTTTAAAATGTAATTTAGATATTAATCACTAAATTAATTTAATTATTATTTTAGTAATGAAGTAATTATATTATACCAATTTGAGTTTATTTTCTCAAGATAGACTAGTTTGAGTAAAATATTCGTACGTTATTACCTTATAATTTATATCATATTCATACATATCCACTACAGCTTATTTGTGTTATTAGTTACATTTTTCTATTACTTTTCAAAACGTTATTAGCTATAATACAGCGTATTCATTGCAAATGGCAGGCATGTATTTCTTTTTTTGGAGATCGTCGAATCAAATGATATTTTTGTTCCAATTTTTGTCTCTTCTTCTCCCTCTTCACCGTTGGATCTCGCCAATACAGCCCCCTATTGTTTTCGTTACCGAGATATCTTTTTTTTCATTGTTCCCAGGGATTTTTTGGGTAATCCGCTCCCATGCTGCAAACAGTCAAATCTGAACTA
>Ga0228711_1009680_pt1 | contig 12961 bp, 7 predicted proteins | sample MedpolnodulmetaG_2_FD_177996 | JGI IMG/M metagenome (GOLD analysis project Ga0228711, IMG submission 177996) | Root nodule microbial communities from Medicago polymorpha collected in Santa Monica, California, United States - brown nodules | ecosystem: Host-associated > Plants > Roots > Nodule...
CTTCCATTGTTTTTTTTTTTTTTTTTTAGAAATTGAGTCCACATTTCACACCGTTTTTTTATTCTAAAACAGGTGTTATCTATTTGTTATCACACTCATTTATCTATAATAGAGGTGTGATATATATAGATATTACACCCACTTATTTTTTCACTGTACTATTAATTAACTTACAACTTTAATAGTGCAGTGAAAAAAATAAGACCGTGGAAATTTTTAGCAATCAATCGCTAACATTCTGCACATTTAATGTCATTGATACATTTATTTAAAAGCATTAATCATGAAAAATATCACGAGTGTTGTTGAAAAGTTCTGTTTTTAGCAATCAATAGCTAGTTTGTCTCTCAGAAGGAGAGCCTCTAAGCCATCTTGAGAACGATCCCAGTGAGCTGAAGAAGCGGAATGAGCACCCTTCTTAGTCATAAAATCAGCACATATATTTTTCTCCCTTGGAATATGAATTAAATTGATAGTCCCATGGTGCAAGGCATCTGAGATTTCTAGTAACACAGAGGCATACACATGCAAACTTACATTTGTCACATTGAGGTCGTTGTTGTTGAAAAGTTCTAATATGCAATTTTACATTTATAAAATATGGGTTTTTCTATCATGTGCAAATTTGCACATGTTAAGAAGTTTAAAATAGAAATTTTGTATTGAAACTTGTATATTTAATATTAAATATAAAACTTTTGAATAAATAATTGTTGTTTTCCAAGAAAAAGTTACTACTATTAGTTATTTTAACATGTGCAATGTTGCACATGTTAGACAAACCCATAAAATATTTATGGTTTCATTATTGTGTCTTATAATTTTATTAATGATTGATCCTTATCATTTGCTGACAACAAATTGCTAGAGATAATTGTTGTCAAAATATTAGGAATGTTCTCGCTCGATCATCAATTTTCCTTCTCTATCTTAATTAATTTTTCTATCGTAAATATTTCTTTCTCTCTGTTTCAATGGAAGGAGAAGATCCATTTGGTTTGTTTTCTAGTTCAAATATGCTTGGATGCTATAGAAAAATTGCTATTTAGAAGTCAAATCCAATTCATGTGATATTTGGATTATTATAAGATGCACACTTAATCTTGCCTTAGCTCATGTGCTATCACTTAATGAATAATACGACATATTTAGAAGTACTCCCTTGCTATAAACATACACAATAACTAATAACAATAACTTCACATTTATCTTTTAAAGCATTTTTTTTTTTTGAAAGAATCTTTTAAAGCATGTTATAGAGTGAACTTATGTACATAACATATATCATCGTAATCGAACTAATTGCATGAGAGCAAATTAAAAATAGTCTCAATGCACCAATAACTCTTTCACTTCCATAGGAGTTTTTTTTTTACTCCAGTTGCTCAAAATGAAAATGATTTCACAAATAAGGTAGTTGATGTCCAAAATACATCATTCAAAAATATATAGATTAAAGAGATTCCCCCTTTTTATCCTCGATTCTTGTCGGGAAGGGTCTGTTAAATCCTGGGGACTAGCGCATAATTACGCAGAAAATCCTTAAGAACAATGCAATCAGCACGTCTCAGACTTGTTTGTTGATTTTGTAGCTGTCTTGTTGAATTGATGTTTAGAGATGTTGATTGAGTTATGTCGGTGGCCAATTATACAACAACCTCAAAGCAGATAAGATTCCTTAAAATCTCTCTTGATTATTCTTATTAACATAAATTGATTCTAATATTTATTTGTTGATTATTATTTATAGATATTCTTATCCCTAATTTTACAACAAAAAGAACAGCCCCAAACAAAGCAAAAATGACAATCAAATAGTATAATTCTAATTAATCCCCCGTTTTGACATTCCCTTTGTACTATGGATGCGTCTCGAGTTCGATACACAATTCAATAAAGTCTTTGATTTGCTGTTAAAAAAAAGGCAATCAATTATATCTCATATTCTATCAAATCAATTAAAACAATTTCTTTTCTGGTGGCTCACTTTTTTTTTTACACAATTAAAACTATTTCATTGAAAAATGTTTTTTTTATATAAAAAGTGAAAAATGGTTTTTGATCCTAGGTAAAATAATTATAATACTCATTGGATTAAAGTTTAACATGACACAAATTAGAGACATTACATAAGTCAAGCTATTAAGAGATGTGCACAAGATAAGCTTGGTTAGCTTAATAGGTTTGAAACCAATTGTCTTTAAAACCAGACAAATTTGAAAAATTAATCTAATAACTATTCCTCTCCTTCAAAAAAAAAAACTATTCTATAACATTTGTCATTAAAAAAAAAAGACACGCGCTGAAGTACAGTAAAATTATCAAGAAGAATTTCAAATTTTCGTTGATTATGAGAGCGAAAGAGAAACCTACAAAAATAAAGTGCAAATGTGAGTAGTATCGGCAGGAACTTCAGTTACTACAAATCAAAGTCTGATTGAGAAACGATACATGTTAATCAATTAAAATCATAGTTAAAAGCATTGATCACGTTAATTAGGAAGAATCAAAAGCATTGATAACCTTAATGACTATAAGAATTAATATCATTGATTAAATATCCATTTTTGTCTAATACTGTATGAATATAAATATAAATATAAATAGGGTCCTGCTAACCGGTGTCCCTGGGCACTGGTTAAGCATACTATAAAAGGGAATTATTACCATAAAAGGAAATTGTTTTTTACTTTATTATAAATTAATTACACAATTTCAATGCATTAATTACTATATAATTTCCTTTTTCATATCCTTAACCAATGCCCGGAGGCACCGGTTAGCATTTCCCATATAAATATTTGAGTCTTGAATGATTTTGATTCACTATTTAATGATTTGAATATGTTGTGCATATGTGCAATCCCTTCAATGTAATTACGACTTCGACTTATTAATGATCCGCAAATTGACTGCGTTTTAAATGCCAGAAGTAATATGTTCTGCGTTTTAAATGCCAGAAGTAATATGTTTTTCTTTTGTTGATGAATACTGCCTTTGAAGTTTGATCGCAATATCAAATTTATTTAAAAATTAAGTTAAATTTTAAATGAGTTTTGCCCCTTGCCAACTAAAAATTCTTCTTTTTTACATAAGTACTAAAAATTCTTCTTTTCTGAACATTGTGATCTACTTACTAACTATAGTATTCAATTAAAAAAATAATGATAACAACGATAATCAATGTGAATTGATTTCGTAAAAAAAACAGAGAGCTGATATTCGACTATGATTATTATTATAAGAAGAAAAACAAAAAAAAAACTATCAAAACAAAAACAATTATTAGTTATTGTAACTTTTTAAATATTTTTACAATGTGCGCCAATCAAAATTTATGAAATATAAAATATTTAAACAATAAACATTGAATGAGGGAAAACAATTCTAGACAATAAATATACCTTAGAAGTGTTGACTTTTTCTCGTATAAACGACAAAAATAATTTTTGGTAATATTCTTATATTAAGGACAAGAGAGAGTATATGACATAGAAAGAGACTTGATAGTTCATCTTCTCATAAAATTTGGGCTTAAATTTCAAGGTTTAATCCTTACGTTTTATTCGGGTTGGTAGGATAATCCATATGAACTGGGCAATTTTGATGACTCTAATTGAATTGGATTAATGTGTTATTATTAGGTTTGAACATTTTAGTTATTTTTTCATTCTATATTTATTTCAAATTTAGAGGCTATGGAAATGGATCTGCCAACAACTTGATTGAAAGAGGACTAACATACCTTAAAACCGAACGCATTTCATGATTTAGTAGATAATAATATTTTAAAATTTACATAATTAAATACACAATTTTAAATATAATATTTTAATTTGTTTTTTCCTTAACATATGTTGTTAGGAGAAAAAAGTTTCTTAATTTATTCTTTCATGATTTGTGAAAATTTGATTGAACTTTCTTCCTTCCAATTGAGTATATATTTACTAATTAATATTTTTTATTTGACATTATTTTTTATTTTTTTTGATAAGCAAGGAGAAAGGACAGACATCAAGAGACATCGTCGACATCCCAACTAGATTGGCACCCCGAGACGCCGCCATCCTATACCGTCAATCTCTAGGAAAATTTTATTAAAAAACGGGGAAAAATATATACAAAGGAGGGGGGACTAGGCCAAAACCCTCCAAAAAGAAACAGCAGAAAGACAGAGTCAACGCAGAAAGACATAATCAATTACAACCCTCCACCGAATGTCCAAGATTCGCAAGATAGTCAGCACAACAGTTGCCTTCCCGAAAAATATGGGACGAGATCACCTGAATCCCAAGATTACGGGCATTATGCCATCTGTTCCGTAACAGCATCGGCACTAGTAGAGTGTTTGAAAAAATTCTGAGAGCGTTGGTGGAGTCGCTCTCCAACCAAATATTCCTCCAACCGTGACGGGCAGCATACTCAATTGCAAAAATGATTGTCATAACCTCTGCGTAAAAAACAGACTGTGTCCCAATATTACAAACAAATGCGCCACGAAACGTTCCTAAGTGATCGCGGAACAGCCCCCCACAGGCTGCGTAACCACCAATAACTGAGTCATCCGTGTTAACTTTCAACCACAGAGCGGTGGGGGGTTTCCAAAGAACCAAGACAATATCCCTTACCATGCGGCGATGGGGAGAGACCGCAAAGGATTCAAGAAAGACAAAGTCCGATGGAAGACACTTACCTTTAGAAACATTTCCTGACATGGCGATAAAGGAGTGAATACAGACCTTAGCTGAATGCAAAGTAGGCGTGACTTCTGAAAACCGTAAAGAATTTCGTGCCCACCAAATAGTATGAAGAGTATGCACAACCGCTGCTAAATAAATGTCAGATACCTGTGAGGAACATCTATATGGTCGACAATCGAGAAGGGTGCCGGCTGTAGAACGATCTATGGAGCATCTAAGTTTATTGCTGATCCATTCCCAAAGATGGTTGGCGAAAGGACACCGGAGAAACAAGTGATCGGAGGACAGGAAATAAAAGAAACATAATTTGATGCTCCACTCAAAAAAAATACAGTAAGAAACATAATTTCAAGCCAAAGTGGACTCTCCACTTATTCATTATTCATAAGGAACATCAGAATCATTTTATGATGATTAAGTAAAAGAAACATAATTTGTCTTTTTTTTTTTGTTGACAAAAAACAAAAGTTATGTTTATGATGTTGATCTAGAAATTTATAAATAAAACAATATTCAATAGTATAATTATTCCTTATGAATACTGCAAACATAAAAAGTTCATTCACACATTAAAATTAACCGAAAAAACAATGATCCAAAGAATATTTAATAACAAAATAAACCGTATTTTCATATTTGGACTAACGAATACATGAATAATACAATAACATCTATAAAAACCACAATTCAATAAAAAAAAAAACATATTATTATTATTATTATTATATATATATATATATATATATATATATATATACACACACACAAATGGGAATCAACATCACAAACATCGAAGAAAAAAAGTACTCCAATAAAATATAGAATCGGTCATTACAATCATTTTAGATAAAAAGAACACCAACAATATACCTATCAAATAAACATTCTCAATTTTTCTCTTGGTACATAAACATTCATAAAATTACGTGATTAGATCGATGGGATAAGTTGTTAGAACTTGAGTATCATAGGATGAGCTTACATGTTTGGACAACATACATGATGATATAAGCTATACAAAAATTGATTCAATTTTTGAAATCTAGAGCAACATGCTCTCCTATAGAACCCTCAAAAGTAGCATTAGCAATTAGATACAAATATTAAAAAATCAACCCCATAATCCACCATCATCTAAATAAAAAACACACAATACATATTTTAGGGGAGAAAGATGAAAATGATGAAAAATGAATTGTCTATATATAGGGAAAAATATCATGTATTAATTTACAAATAAGCCATGATCCATTTTGATTGGCTCATGAAAAAAAATGAGTCATGCTCCTTTTTTGATTGGTTGATAAAAAATAAATGTGTCATAATCTATTTTGATTGGATGATAAGAAAACATTAAATGAGATAGGGAAGGTGAAGATGTCAAATGTACTATCAAAATAAAATAAGGAAAATGTTTATAATAGAGATAGAGATAGAGATAGAGATTACGATGTGAAACAAGTCTATAAATTAGAAATATGGATAGGCATAATTTCACATCACAGTTCACAGCTCTTATCCCCCGTGTTTTTTTGGTCTGTTGTCTGTCTGTTCCTTCTGTTTAGTTTTCCTTCTGTTTTTGTTTTCCTTCTGTTTTTTTTTTGGAGGGTTTTGGCCTAGACCCCCCTCCTTTTGTAAATATTTTTCCCTTTTTTAATAAAATTCCTAGAGTTTGGTGGCATAGGATGACGGTATCTCGGGGTGCCAACCTAATTGAGATGTCGATGATGTCTCTTGATGTCTGTCATTTCTCCTTGCTTATCAAAAAAAATGTCACTCTTTTTTTTTTCTTTCTATTTTGTTAATTTTTTATTATTTGTTCTTCATTTTTTTTTACTTTGATATCAATGCTCCAAGATTTATATTTCCTTTATGTTGTGATTTTGATGAATCAAATGTTCACACAAAGATTGTTAGTTTTTTTCTTCTTTTTTCTTCATTTTTTTTCATTGATGTCAATGTTCCAAGATTAATATTTCCTTCATGCTGCGATTTTGATGAATCAAACTTTCACAAAAAAAAATAGTTTCTTCGTCTCTCCTATAAAAAAAATCTTCATCTCTCCTTTAATTTTTTTCCTGTGGCTTATTTTATTCTTCCTTATGCTTTTATGACATTGTTTATGCTTTTTTGTTGGATCCTGCTAAATGGTGCCTCCGGAGCACTGGTTAAGCATATCATAAAATGTAATTATTACCATAAAAGAAAACTGTTTTTGACTTTATTATAAATTAATTACACAATTTCAATGCATTAACTACTATATAATTTCCTTTTTCATATCCTTAATCGGTGCCCTGGGGGCACCGGTTAGCATTTCCCTTTTTTGTTTTCTTTATTATTATTTCCCTTTTTTGTTTTCTTTATTATTATGTTTAAATTTATGGATGGTTCATAAATAAAGACTATAGTTTTTTTTTTGTTTTTTTGGTTCCGATGCATACAGGTGCGTTGAATCAAGAAATCACGAACAAGCACAAAAAATAAGAATATGGAGATATTATTTTATAGATGAAACCGATTATATGATGGTTGAGTTCGAGACAACATATTCTTCACACAGGGGCCTAGAGGAAAAAAAAAATAGATGACATTATGACAACCTTTGAGATTCCAAAAAAATTAGTCGTTCAATTTTCTACTATGATGAGTCACTCTTTTATGTCTCTTACACAAAGAAGGATTGTATAGTTTTTTGTTATGATTTATATGTAATCGGTATGAAAAATGGAACAAAGGAGTATTATATTGATGAAATTAGTTACTAAATTAATTATCATTTTAAAGATTTTTACTACAATTAGTTCATAGTGGAGTTTATCATTTTCTCCATTTTTTAAAGTCAGTTTAGTCGATATAAAAAATAAACAGCATGCACACACACTATCAAATGGCAACACCCAAGTTTCAATTTCAAACCAGCAATGTCATGTTCTCTTTTCTTCGGTAAATTGTATATTCGTTTGTTGCTTACAAATTTTAGTATTTGTTATGATTTTATTTCAATAATTTCTTTAAAAAATGATTTTTCATTATGTAGTTTACAAAGAAAGCTATGCCCAGTTGTTTACTGGACGGTAATCAATAGCAATAATTTTTTTTGTTGTTGAGGGAAGTAAGAATCTTGATTGACATATTTAATTTATCCATCACAACACCATATATGTTGTAATGTAAATGGTAATTAATAAAAAAAATATATTAATTGAGTAATATAGTTACAGCTCATTTAGTCATTTTCACAAAAGAGTAGAAAGGAATCTCTTTTTTTAAAGAAAAATTTAAGAATGCCATGGAATAAACCTTTGACCAAATAATTAAGGAGTTTATATTTTTATGTTTATAAATCATGAAAATTCTAGACATTATTATTTTTTAATTAAGACAAATATCTCTAAGGATCAACAATATTTTGAATGTAATTAATTTGGTACAAACTTTCTAAATAAGTGATCGCATTGTAATATTTGAAATAAACTTTCTAATATTTTGAATGAAATTAATTTGATACAAACTTTCTAAATAGGCTATCTATTTTTTTTCTTTGTTTCACGACATTTGATTCCAAAGACTTGGGAGAAATAAAATAGTTCAAGTGATTGTTATTAGTTGTTGTGTATGCTTATAGCAAGGGATCATGACTTCCGTGTGAATACGATATAAAAAATTGTTAGGAAGTACCTCTAAATAACCTTTAAAAAAACAAAAAAAAAAAAAAAAAAATCCTATTTTGTTCTTTCAAAAATAAAACACATACTTTAATTGTATTAATTATAAATGATTTGTTGAAACTTTGACATGCTCCAATCAGGGCTATCTTAAAAAAGAAATTCACTGAGTTCTTTAAATCATTTGAGAATATAGCAAGTTTTTCGTTTTCCATAGTCAATCACCTTTAAATAACTTTTAAACCATCATAAAAAAATCCTCTTTTATTGTTAAAAAAATAAAACCCATGAATTAATTGCATTAAAGGTAAACAAATTGTAGAAATTTGAAATGCTTCAATCAAGGCAATCACAAAAAACAAATTCAAGGGATATTTTAAATCAGACAATAATGAATAGGTATGTCTCATTCTCTTAGTTGTGTTTACTCTTGACCCTCATCCCAATCTTAAATACATGTTTCTACTATTCTTGGTAAACAATAGATCATTAAACCATCTTTCAAATAAAAAATAAATCAAACCAAGCAAGTGTGGATATAATGACAATCAATTGGCTTTAATCCTACTATTGTTCTCTCTTTAAATCATAACCGATTGCATCCTATGGTTAATGGTCTGTTACATATTTCCAACGGTAAAAAGACATGTTTTATGAGCATTAGTTAGTATTGAGAGAATACTACTATTGGCTGCAATGTATAGAAAAGACATATATAGAAATCTTTTAAGGAGAAATATAGGGGAGCAATATCTTTATACAAAAGGAGAATCATATATAGAAATGCATTAGTCGTGCAATGAGAAGGGAAAAATTAAGTTCATTCTTTCTATTCTACTCTCAATTATTCTAGGCATTGTTTGTGAAGCTCCATCGTGTTTGGCCTCGAGTGCACGAGTTCAAACACACAGTTGTGTAAACCTTGGGGAGCAAAACTGAATTTGGGTTGCACCGGAGGTCCACCGGAAATTTGCTTTCAGGATAGTAGTTTTGGCCACGGCACAACAAAAATCTCTTATATCTTTTCTAACTATCCAAATTATATTTTACTCTTAATATTTTCAACAGCAAGTTCTTGGTAATCAAGAGAATCAATCAAAGTTTGAACTTCATACTGATAAAAAATTTGGGAAAAATAACTTATTTGATATTATGTGGTTGCTAATTTAAAATTTAACAAAAAAAGAATGGTCAACCTTAAATTTTAAGTGAAAGTTAAAGATAAGCTAATTAATTTGTTGTGGAAATTTCTATTATACTTATAAATGATTATTATAGTTTTTTATTTACAGGGATTTCCTTTTTTAGTGTTTTTATTATGGATTTTTTTCATTATAGAAATCATTAAAAAAATAATTGATTTCTATAATCCTAATGTGCATTAAATCAAAATTAAAATAGACACTTTATCAAAAGAAAAAGGAATAAAATTGGATATTTAAATGTTTTGAGTTTTAATATGGAAAATAATACATAATAAAAGAGAGTACAACGGGTACTCTAACTCATATTATACCAAGCAAACAATTCCTTTTCCAATAAAATAAAATAAAAATATACCTGTTTTTCTCCTGAAAAAAAATATCTTTTTTTTTTTATAGTAAAAGTGGGATGAACACTTTCGATATGTCATTGTTTTTTAATGAACTGAATAGAGTTCCATTGATGAGGGAAAGAATATCTATCAATAGTAAATGACCACTAACATAGGAAATAGAATCATTCAATTCATTCGCCGTCTAATTAAAAAAAATCATTCAAAAAACAAATTAAGCAAATATAATTTTATGTCGTTATGGGTATGAACAAAATTAATTTTCGATGAGGAGATCTATTTCAAAGTAAGTAAACATGCTTTTGTATCCACGCTTACATGTGTTCACATGATGGGTCGGTTTTTATTGTAATCTATTACTCGATGCAATCAAGTTTCATTAGGTTGGATCAACAAATAATTCCACATAACTTTTTAACAAATATCTTATATATATATATATATATATATATATATATATATATATATATATATATAATTAAAGGGTTTGTCTAACATGTGCAATATTGCATATGTTAAAGTAACTAAAAGCATCAACTATTTATTGAAAAACAACAATTATTTATTAAAAAATTATATATTAATAGAAAATACACAAGTTTCAAATCAAACATACTACTTTAAACTTCCAAGCTTTCTCATCACATGTGGCACTATGAAGTAAACCAAACATTCTCACAACACTACAAAGTTGACGCAGGTATACATTGTAATATTAGTAGTATTTTATTTAAGTATTTTATTTATTTTTTAAGTAGTATTTTATTTATTTTTTAAGTATTTTTATGACACCGTCTTTGTCTGCATAATAAATTGATGCAGGTATACATTGTAGATGTTTCTTTATTTTTTAAATAAATTATTACACCATTTTCGTCTTAAAATAAATTATGACATCATTTTTGTCTTCGTAATAAATAGGTCATAGTCACGTTATTTTCGAGTGCGAACTATTGTGTTGTTATTGCCAACTGTACTAAAGGTTATTCTTTTGTTGGCAGGCATGTACACAGTCGAGTTTCAAAAAAGAGGTCTTCCGCATGCTCATATCTAGGCATGTGCCCGTCTCTTCTCGCCTTGCATGGACAGGGGTAGATGTACGAAATATTATCCGAAGGATTTTAAAGGAACTACGATGATAGACGACGAGGGTTATCCGAGGTACAAACGTCGCGATTTTGTGATACACGTTGACAAGCAGGGTGTCCAATTGGATAATCGCTATGTCGTCCCGTACAATCCACATCTTCTCATTAGATACGAAGGTCATGTAAATGTGGAATATGTAACAAATCCAAGTCCATCAAGTACCTTGTTAAATATGTGAACAAAGTCCTTGATAAGGCACTGATGCAGTTGTTTGTTGACGGTGATAATCGTGACAAGTCCAAGCCGGTTGATGAAATAAAGCAGTATTACGATTGTCGTTATGTTTCACCTTGCGAGGTTGTTTGGAGGATATTAGCTTTTGATATACACCATAAATGGCCTCCTGTTCTCAAACTAACGTTTCATTTGCATAATGAACAATCAGTACTATATGATGGTGATCGTGACATCGAGGACGTGGTGATGTATAACGAGGAAGCGTCGACCAGATTTCTTGCGTGGTTTGAAGCAAATCGTCGATATGTAGGCGGTCGCGATCTAACGTATGCTGAATTTCCAACAAGATTTACTTATGAGATAAAAGACAAACAATGGCAGCCACATAAACTAGGATATCAAATTGGAAGGATTCATTACACGCCGCCTGATATAGGGGAGTTGTACTACATGAGGATACTATTGACCGTTCAGAAGGGTTGCATGGGATATAGTTGCATAAAAACGATTAATGGACATACCTATGACACGTTCTAGGAAGCATGCTCTGCTTTGGGATTACTTGATGACGACAGAGAGTTTATATATGGTATCATGGAAAATGGTGAGTTAGGTTCGGGCCATCAATTGCGTTGGTTGTTTGTGCATCTCTTAACCACTAGCACAATGACGAGCCCTGATATAGTATGGGATGCAACATGACAGTTACTGCCCGATGGTATCTTATTTGAACGCAAGAAGCGTCTGAATATTCCAGGTAATGTTTATTGCACTTATTACGAAATCTAAGCACCATTTTTGTTTTGTTTACGATCTAATTTTTGCATTTTTTTCTTTGGCTAAAAAGGCACAGTTTAGAAAAATGGTTAACATACTCGTGCTCAAAGTATTGTATGCCTATCTCAATAAATATATTTATCTTTTTAAGTAGTGATAATAAACAAATACAATATTCTTTCAAAAAAAATAAACAAATACATTATTAAATATTTTTTATTTCATGAGAACATGTTTATACAACAATATATAGAATAGAAAGAAAGAATTTAAATACGAGTGTATGCACGTAAGAAAACAATAGCTTAAGTAAAACAGAGATAAATTCAAGGCTACCTAACAAAGTAGACACACCAGAGAGCTTTTCACTATTTTTTTTAGACGACAAATATTATTCTTCATCGAGAGGGCGTAGGAAACGCCAAGCAATCGCGGAAATGAACAGAGGATGAATACAAGAACCAACAAAGGCAACACGCCTGCACCCAAAAAATCATGAGGCCTAGGTGTACACTAGGTTGCCTTAATCAAAGACCCAACCCAGCAAAGTACCACGACAAACCGTGGTGCTACCTACACGAGGGTACCCCTGTCTCACAACCTAATGCCCACAAAGATCCTCTAAAAAATCGCAGCTGCACGGCAGCAAAGCTGCACTACAACATGCCGAAATACCTGAAACTAAAAAACAGAAAAGCCAAGCGGACGCAGCAGCAATTATGTACACACAGAAGTCTCCATCCAGCGACTACAATACGTAATAGCAGCGCAAAACTGACACCAACACACCCACAAATAATGCAAACAACATAAGGTTAATGCAGGACCTACTGTCGACGCCACAAAACTGTCATATATAGCTTTCCACTATGTATATCTTGATTAATTTGTTCACATTTTCTGTTCTTTAATTGATTAATTTTTCACGTTATCTA
>Ga0228711_1009682_pt1 | contig 12956 bp, 14 predicted proteins | sample MedpolnodulmetaG_2_FD_177996 | JGI IMG/M metagenome (GOLD analysis project Ga0228711, IMG submission 177996) | Root nodule microbial communities from Medicago polymorpha collected in Santa Monica, California, United States - brown nodules | ecosystem: Host-associated > Plants > Roots > Nodule...
ATAAAATTTAAAATTTTTTTTTTTAAAGAAAATTTAATGATATTATAGAATATGACATTATTCATACTAACGTTGAGATGGACACTACTTTTTTTTTTATTGTATGTGTTTGTCGTAAATAAAAACAAGAGATATCAATCTTTCTAAAAAAAAAAAAGATTATTTAATATTGTTTCTATTGTAGTGGTGTTGTTCCTATTTTAAAGGGATTTGTTTTTTAATTAATATTTTGATTAATATTATAAAAATAGTAAATAAAATAGTTTTTTTTTGTGGTGGCCGGTGTTTGAACCGCAGACCTTGCATGTATTATGCATTGTCCCAACCAACTGAAGGGTAAATTTATTGCAATATATAAAAACCTGCTAGAGGGTATAAAAGTAAAATATTGATGTTTCATTTTCTCATGCGCCGAATAGAGTTGGAATTGACATGTGTATTCAGGATGAAGATGGTCATTTTGTGTTGGCCAAAACATAGTGGTCGACTCCACTCCTTGACGTTGATTTGGAGGAGGCCTTAAGACTGTTATCGGCTCTCATATGGGTTCGTGATCTTCAATTGCGTATTGTGGATTTTGAGGTTGATTCCAAAACTTTAGTGGATAGTGTAACACCTTTAAACCCGAAATACTATTTAAAAGTAATAATTCAACGATTATAAGAACATATCAAGGTGATACTCTTCAATTTTCAACACATATCAAGTCTCCGTCATAAAATATCCAATCACAACGATAAGTCTCAGTAACATTAATGGCATACATCATATCTCAAAATAAGTACATCATCAAAATGAACTCAAGGTTCCTCAAACATAATAAAATAACATAAATAAAATTCCTACAGTCCTAATCAGAGCACCACTAGACAAGACTCCAAAATCAAAGCGGTAAAAGACGAATAGGCTCCAAGCCGTCCTTGGGAAACTAACGGCAACTATCTGTCCTCTACCTTCAAATCTTCACTACAAGGATGTAGGCGACCATTTGCAACATGTAGGATAAGATATAAATTCAACTTACAAAAATATGGACGTATATGTATAGTATTAGGATCACAACATCATTTACACATATTCATCTTAAGCAGTACCATATTCACATGTATTCTTATTCAATTATTTAAATAGATACAACGAATCTCAAATCATCATCACAAGTATATAAACAAGTATTCACATCATCGAATTATCACCAAGTGGAATGCATAGCATTCACACTTCATCATCATCGTCAAATCACACATTTTTCACATAGATACACAAAGCCATATACGCATCTTTCACATAGTCAAGTACACAATTTCCACATAGACTCATATGCATGCAATGTTCTAATTCGACTCTATATGCATGTGGTACCATTTTGGATATCAGAGGTATGTTTCTGAGTGATCCCACAGTCACTACACCGTCACTTTTCACTGTCACTTGGACTAACCATGAATGCACGAACATTTCATTACCCATCACATTCACATCATTAGATACTCATCATCATATAACCATTTACAGGCCAACATTCCATAATTCATCAATTCACTACTTTATTCGATTTTTCAATATTCACATATCCTAAGTTACATGCTTATACATACTTATCCTTCACACATGATATTCCTATGTTCAACATCACATTAGTTCAAGCATCACGACTTTTATTCATTTTGAAAACACTAGCTCATTCTAACTCATTTTCAAGTTCCAAAACAGATTCCATTCGTCTCAAAATCACTTGAAACAATTCAATCCAAGGAAAGCATTGATCACTTATCAATTAACCATATCCATTATTCATATAATCTCAGTCACTATTGTTTTCATAGATGTTTCATAGTTCATTGTAAAAGTTATACTGAAGTTTCATGAAAAACGCAGCATGATCCACATGTAGTATTTTGATCATAACTCAAGTTCTAGATGTTTGGATGGAGTCAAAACAAAGACAAAAGAAAACTAACATCCATATCTACAATTTTCTTTAAGACACTTAAGGTTGATTCGATTCACATCGTTTTGAATCGATTCAAATAGTCAGAAAGAAATATTGATACGTTTCAAAGGTGTATTAATCGATTCAAAATTGCCCAGATGCAGATTGATACGATTCAAACTTTCTTGAATCGATTCAATGGCCTGGAAAACATATTTTTAGCCTTGGAATCACCCTCAAATCATCCCAAAAATCCCCATTTTGATCCCCTTTAGCCCAAAATCGATAGATAAACATTGCCCATAGTTAATACAATTAAATTAAGCACTTACATGATTAATGAAAGGAAAAGAAATCATACAACCCACAACTACCCAATTGCTCAAAAATCTCATATCACGAAAATAATCTACGATTCCAACACAACTCACGACTAGGCATATGATCTCTCAACTCAACTTGGGCACCAAATGCATGTTGATTCACTTGAAGTTGAGGAAAAAAAATGCTCGCAACATTAAGATAAAAAAAAGTCGAGAAGCCTTAAAAATAAACTTGTTTGGTAGCAACTTTAAGTTTGAGGTTTCATGAGTTGTTTTAAAAGATGTATTTTGACAATGTAATTTGAAAGAGTGATTTCATAGTAGGGGTAAGAATAAGTTAAAGTTGAACCGCTTAAGTAAACATATTAAGATATTTTTTAAATTACTATTGGTGTTTATACGAGCACTCCCGTGTTCATCTATCAACTTTTTTTATTGCGCTAACTGTATAAATTTTAAATAGTACTTTTTGTAAAATTTTGATTTTGATTAAAATTTGTTTTGATTAAAATTATATGTATAAATATTTGTGACTTTCAAATGTAAGAAACAATGTTTATATTTTTCAATAACACCAATAATATAAGAAATATAATATAAATTCTTATCTTTTCCAACAAAATTAATAATATAACATTCTTATAGAAGGATTTATTTAAGGATATAATTGAAAGTGAAAAAATCATCCAAAAATCTGAATGTTATATATGAGTTTTGTAAAAGGAATAAAAAGTTCTAACCCTTCTCTTGAAGAACCTTATCTTGACTTATCAACAAGAAAAGAGAATGTTCAGATAGGATGATTTATTTGATAATAACTAATCCACTCCGTCAAGTGCAACAGTCCTTAAATCTAATGTTACAACAATACAACAAGCTTAGCCTATAATAGTTTGTCACCTCAACCAATTGGGGTATCTTGAAAGTTCAATAAACCATATTATACCCCTAATTAAGTTGTATTACTAACTCTTGTAATGTAACTATAGGAAGACCAACAACCATAAATCTCTCTTCTTTCAAAAAAATAAAATAAATCTCTTAAACCACTATTATTCTTGTATTAAACCTCACATTCTAATGTCACTCCTCCTTTATGAAAGGTCTGCATAATTTCCGATATGTTCACCTATGTGATAGAACATAGAAATTAATAGTAACAATTGTCCCAATTCAAGAAGGGACATGTCTCCTAAGAATGGGAGGAAGAATAGAACTTTTATTTATTACTTTGCTTGGTTATTCATTCACAAATTACAACCTTAATATAACACACCAATAAGTAACTAAATTCCTATAACTACTAATAACTTCATAAAACTACTACTAATAACTACCTATTATATAATTAAAAATTAACACTATAATATAATATTGACATAATACTAATATATACTCATAATTATAATTTATATTACATATAAATACATACTTAATATTTTATCTTATACACGTACCATTACTCCATTCGTCCAAGACATTCTTGTCCTCAAGGTTGTAATTTGCACAAATATAATATCCACAAGGATCATATGGTGTTGTATTCCATAAATGCGGTGCACTTGCTTGTTTAGGCCACGAGTCAATTTCATTGATGAATAATAATTTAACAATGAATTTGGTAGACATAACTGAATGATTCCTTAATATTTGTGCAAAGGAATTGACTTCGGTTGATTCTAGTAGAGAAATCAATTTGTCATTGATATCACTTTGTTGCATCACCACTTCTATGGGTTTTTGAATCCGATAACATGTGGTTGACACAAAACAATCAAGTCTATCTTTGAAGTGATAGAAGATCCTGACACGATGATGGACAATTAAGAATCAATCATTCTTTGCAATGTGTCATTCATTCTTGTAAGTTCTTGAATGATTTTACAAAATGATTCATCTATGCGTTGATCAATTTCTCTATGTGACTCACGTATGAGAGAATTGGAATTCATGGATGAAATAGAGTTGGAAGATGAATGTATGTTCGAAGATGAAATGGAGTTCATTGATGGAATAGAGTTGGAAGATGAATGTATGTTCGAAGATGAAATGGAGTTCATTGATGGAATGTTGGTTGAAAAGGAATGAGAGTTCATTGATGAAAGCACCAATGATAAAACATAAAAATTAATCGTAACAATTATCCCAATTCGAATATAGATTCTATTTTGGACATAACATGTTGTGTTTACTGCTTCTGCCCAGAAGTGTTTAGCCAAATTATTTTCATGAATCATGGTTCTGGCCACTTCTTGTAAAGATCTATTCTTTCTCTCTACAACTCCATTTTGTTGTGGAGTTCTAGGAGAAGAGAATTCATGGACAACTCCACATCATAACAACTATCACAAAACAGACTAATGCTAAGTAGGTTATGTCTAAGTCCATCAACAAACCACACATTATTAATAGCGATAGAAGAGCTACCAATAGTTCTCATACCAATGATTTTGCCAGTCTGGTTTCCTCTAAATCCCACAGTTCCTCCCTCTTTCATTGTTAGGGTTAGGAAAATAGAACTTTCTCTTGTCATGTGTCGTGAGCAGCCACTGTCCAGGTACCATTACCTCTATTTTTCCTTTGTTCTTAAGGAAATCTGCGTCATCAAGAATTTCAGACTTAGGTACCCATATCTTTATGGGTCCTTTAGGGTTAGTCTTGAAGGATTTAGTCTTCTTTTGTGTCTTGCTTGAAGTTAAGTGGCTTATGTTCATTCAAGACTTTAGGTTTAGCATCATTTGATCTTGAATCCCATGAAACAATTGTTTTCCTCGTCTGAAACTTAGACTTTAAGACTCCAGACGTTGAGTTCTTCAGAACCTGAGATTTAGGTTCTGGCCTCTTCAGAATCTGAATCTTTGGAGTCTTAGATTCAGAGTTAGTCATAACCTTAGACTCAAGATTCTTTGACTCTGAAATATTCACAGTCTTAGAATTAGAAGCTTCAGCTTCTGATTGGATCACAACTTCAAATTCAATAGCTTCAGGCATAAAGTAAATTTTCAAACCTTTCCTTAATGCATTCAGAACATGATTTAAAACTGATTCCATTAGGTATCCCTTCTAAAAAACTAAGTCCTCTACCATTGTTCTGATATATGTTATAAATCATAGAAGCTACTTTACTTCTGCCAATACTAGTCATAATAAAATCCTCAATAACAATTTCTTGTTTACTTAAAGGTTTCTCATTACACTTATCATTTAGTTTCAGACAAAGATACTTAAGTTTAGCTTCATAGTTTCTAACAATAAAGTCATAACTCTCATTTTCATTTTCTCACTCTTCTAGATCCAAGAGAGTTTTCTCATGTTGTTTCAATAAACTAACATATTTTTCTTTTAAATATTTCAACTCATTGGATCTGTTTTCAAAGTGTGTGAGAAGCTCTTTAAGAGACTCAATAAGTACAGTTATGGTAATATTAGAATATACCTCATTTTCATCTTCAGAGTCTGTTCCAAATTCTGCATCAGAAGTCGTGGCAGGCACTAACCCCATAGCCACATTTGCTTCATCTTCAGCTTCATCTTTGTCAGACCCTGACTCATTGTCTAAATCTTCTCAAGTATCCATCAGACTCTACTTGATCTATCTTCTGAACTTGTTGGATTTGAAGTTTGGTTTCTTTGATTTTTCCTTTGCTTTCTCTTTCTGCAAGTCAGGATAATCAGCAATGAAGTGACCATGTTTCTTGCAGTTGAAACAAACCTTCTGATCTTCCTTTCTTGATCCTTTGTAACCACTGCCTCTGCCTAAGAACTTCTTGCTTTTCCTTGCCAAATATTGAAGTCTATTGGAGAGCATAATCATCTCTTCAACAACAATAAGATCTTCATCTGAATCTCCAGCATGAGACTCATCTTCAGATTCATTTGCTTTGAGAGCTTTTGAAGACTTTCCTTTAGACTTTAGTGCAATAGATTTAGGTTTTTTAACCGGTTCTTGTTCATTCAAGCCAATCTCATGACATTTGAGAGAGCTGATAAGATCTTCAACACTTAAAGTGTTTAGATCCTTTGCTTCCTCAATAGCAGTCACCTTAGGTATCCATTTGGCAGGTAAGCTCCTTAGTATCTTGTTCACATGATCATAAAGCTACATAAATTTTCTTCAGAATTTGAAGTCCAGTGACTAGAGTCTGAAACCTTGAGTACATAGTCTCAATGTCCTCATCCTCTTTCATCCTGAACAACTCATACCGATGAACTAGCATAGTAACTTTAGCTTCTTTGACTTTCTTGTTTCCTTCATAGTTAGAGCACAAAGAAGCAAACATTGCTTTAATAGTTGTTTTATCACTCATCTTCAAGTACTCTTTGTGAGGTAGAGAAGTAATAAGCAATAAGAATGCCTCTGATCTTGTAATGTTTCTTGTACATCTTCTTATGAGCAGCAATGTGTTTCTTCCTATCAACAGCAGCTCCTTCATCTAATTCCAAATCATTAACACCATCTTCAATGACATCCCCATAGTTCTTCATCTAAACCCATGATGTAACTATACATCTTGGTTTTCCACCAGGAGAAGGTATCAAGATCTCCATTGAACATTGGAGGCTTGTTTGAACCAGATGACTTGTCATCAGTACCATAATCATATGGTATAGCAACACCACTAGAAACACCATAACCACTTCCACCACCAGTTGACATGTTTTTCTCAGATCTTTTTCTGTTACACTATTAAGTGCTAAGACAACATAACTGAAGCTCTAGTACCAACAAAAAGGTTAGAAAAACACAAGAATGAGGGGTTGAATTGTGTTAACTTTTTCTTCATTTTAAACTAAGTCCAGAGTTCAGAGTCTGATAAAGTTCATATCCTAAGACAATGTTCAGAGTCTAATGCAGCATATAAAGTAAAGATAGAGAAAGAGAAGAGAAAGACACAAAGCAATTATACAAGTTCCTTCCACAATCCGGAAGTAGTCATGTCCCCCTTGCACTTCCAAGGAGAGTTCACTAGAATCAGAATCTAATTACAAATGCTCAAGCAAACAAGCAAGAGACTTCAAATACTCAAGCACACAAGCAAGAGATTTCCAATGCTCAAGCACAAAAGCAAGAGACATCTAAACAAACAAAATTACGCAGAAAGATGTTTGGTTTGAACACTTGATATACAATCAGTGGTGTTCACAATACAAATCAGATACAAACTCTTAAGACTCAAGAATTTCTAAGATATAAAAGTTTATAAGAAATTCTAAGTGAACGGGTGTGCAACAATTTCATAAGAGTTTTGCAAATCTTCAAGTCTTCACTCCTTTATATAGAGGTGTGAAAGAGGCGTTGTAGAATTTCCAGCACATCAAAGAATCGTTGTTAAAGCTTGATCATCACCAAAGATCTGTTCCTTGATTTGGTTAATGTCCTAGGAGGGAATAATTTGAAATTTGTTCCTTGTTTGGAGATATAACCAGCGTAGACACAACTGTAGCAGTATTATGTGCAAACCATGTGCAGACAACAAAGTAGACTCTGAAGTAGATAAAATAGTCACAAGGAAGGGGGGTTTGAATTGTGACCCTTTAAAAATTATCCTGAAACTTAAAAATAATTCTCAAGTAGTTTACTTGGAATGGTTAAGTTAATATTCTGACTTCAGAACGTTCTGAAGTCAGAATATTAACTTAACCATTCCAAGTACGTTCTGAAGTTTATACACAAAAACTGTTTAATAAAGTAAGTGTGCAAGTGTCTGTTGTGTATACTGTAATTAAAGAGTATAGAGAAGAGAGAAAGAACACACAAAGATTTATAGTGGTTCACCCAATGTGGGCTAGTCCACTCCTCACAATTTTGTGAGAGTTTCCACTATGATGCTTGAGATAACCTCTCAAATCCTGCACCTTACAATCTTTGTTCACCTGAACAATTACAACTCTGTATTCTCTAAGCCTCAACAGGCTTGCACCTTGTTGCTAAGTTAACCACTTAGACTTTTACAACCTTTACTCAAACTAACACTTTAGTACCCCTAAAGCTAGATGAGATTTTGATTACAATTTGTATGGAGGTTGGATGTTTGAGAATCAAACAGAAGAGGAGGAAGAAGAAGTTATCTTTGAAAGAGATAACAAAGAGTATTGATGTACACTACAAGAAGGTAAAAAGAGCCTTCAGTGATAACCAATTTCAATTGCAAGAGCTTCAAACAATTCAAGTTGTTTTCTTGTATGCTTTGCAATGGTGCAAGTTTTGCCAAGGCCTTGATCTCTATTTATAGATTCTTTGGGCTCATATAGCCGTTGTAGGGTGTCCAATGGTGTTATGCCATGTGTCCTGGGTCCCACAAGCTTTAACTTGAAATTCTGGGCAAACATTCTGATCTCTGATGAACATCAGAATGTTGTTGTGTTCATGATGATCTTCATCTGGGCATGATGATCTTCATCTGGGTTCATGATGATCTTCATCTGGGTTCATCATTATGAATGAACACATGAATTTCTGGGCGTGTCATATGCTTTTCATATGAATTTCTGGGCAATAACCAAAGTATGGGCTTTTCCACATACATCAGAAAGTTACTTTCCCAGATTTGCCTTGGGACTGGTGCAGGAAAGATAAAGTGGATTCTGCATCTTCATGCCCATGCTTTGAGAGATTGTGTGGTCCATGTACTGTACCAACTCCCATGCGTTGTCTATCTCTGATTGAGCAGGACAGATTTGCTTTTGCTTTTGCCTTTTTGCTTTTCACCTACTGTACTGTTCATAAAGTAAGCATGTGCAGAGCTGAACATTCTGACCATCAAAATGTTCCATTTATTTCACTTAGGATGATTTGTAAGACTACCATTTGATGTAATCAAATCCTAATAGTGAAACAACAATGAAGAACAGTTATTTTAACATCTAGGATGATATTCCTTTGTGGAATTTTCCTAGTACATCAATGTTCATAGTCTTAAATGAACATTGAGTATCCTTTTTGACATAATCCTTGTATATGCTTTTATTGCTTGATTGATCCATGCAAATGTACTTTCCTGGACATATATTCATGTCACATGTGCCTTGCATGACCTTGATCAATGTTCTTGAGATTCTTGGCTTGTATAAGAGCAACCTTCTGATCTTTATTTGAACATTCTGATCTTCGAGCAACATTCTGATCTAATTTTCTGACCTCAGTGTTAGATTATGAATTCAAATGTCCTTTGATTTCTTGATTCTTGGTATGATTTAAACCTTGTTCCTGTCTTAGTAAAACACTCAAAAGCACAAGTTAAATACCAAGGAATTAATCAAAGTCCATTAATTCTTTAATCATATTGGTTTATTATCTTTAAAAATAATTAGGGGTTTTGCCTCAACAGACTCAGACTTGCAACATAAGCTTCCTTTGTATAATTTCATTACTCTCATTAGTTCTTCCAGAGTCAATATCTTGTCTTAATACTTATAAATTTTTAGTCTATGGCCCTGCACACTTGAACAGATATTAGCATATCCAATTGAACTTTTAATATTTTGTTCTCATCAAAACTTAAGGTGACAATGTTAAACACATTTTATTCCAACATGGGTCACCTCCTTTTTGTTCTTCTCTCTAACACTCTCTATTTATATAGCCTCTCTTTGTGTTATGTTAAAAATGCATGAGTTCTAACCTAGTTTCTCTCATGAGTTATCTATATATTTACACAATTGGGCTTAGGTTAAAACTATTCATAATGGGTTTGATGACTCTTACACATTAACGAAAAAGTTACTACACACTTAGCTCTCTAAAACATCTCATAATTACCATCTTAAAATAATTACCACAAGTTACTACTAACTTAGTAAAAATAACTATTCCCAAAAACACTAAAAATACTCTTTTTTCTAAAGTTACCAAATCCCTTGCTATTAAAATTACTAAAATACTCTTAGTCATAAAAATGACTAAAATATCCTTCTAGGCTAAAAATTCACTAATCTAAATCAAACACACAAACAAGTAATTAAATACATATAAACACATAATAAATTAATAAAATAATCCTAGCGAAAAACGGGTTGTTACACAAATGGACAATGAGCTTTGGAAACTCCAGAGAGAATAGATGCAAATGATTCAATATTTTGGGTGTTCTAGGGAAGTGACTATATATAGAAGGATGGTAAGTGCAAAATTTTGGCCAAAACCAACATAGTGAATCGATTCATTAAATCCTTGAATCGATTCAGACAACTAAAAGACAATCTAGATGAACTATGAAGATACTATGAAGATTCATACGTATCAGACTATATTTGAATCTATTCAGGAGACCTAGGATGAAGGTTGAAACGATTCAAACTCTTTTGAATCGATTCAACATAAGTTAGAGAGTTTCCATGATACGATTCAAAAACTCATGAACGATTCACCCCAAGTCAGAGACTTCTGGTGATACGATTCAAGACATTATGAATCGATTCAAATACTCAAAAATACTGGTTTTATCAACAATGAAGAGGTTTCTTGTGTAAAAAGACAAGCACGACACAAAGTAATCATAGGATGCAGTGAGACATGGTTTGCTAGGTGCTTTAACATAATTTTATGCTATAATACCTAGACAAAATAAACATCATCTAAGAGTCCTAACATACATCATCAAAATACAAACCTAAAGCTATGCAAGCTTCACATAGTACCAAGCTAGTCCCACTACCTCTATATATGTGTAATGATATTATAAATGGTAAAGGAAAATAAGCAATGTTTTGATATTTTTTTGTATAAGTGCAATTGAATTGTTTAGAAGATAACAAAGGACATAAAAGAAGAGTTTCGAAAAGAAGAGAATTGATCCCACATATTTCACATTGCATTCCTATTCCTCTTCTCATTCTTATAACCCCTTACATATAACCCTTTATGTGTGAAGTTGGGACAGTGCATTTGGTTGCTTTTATCATCTTTTCAAGTGATCTCCAAATTAAGCGGATCTTCCTAGTGACAAGAAAAAACCCTCCCAGAACTCAATGTTTGAATTGTAAGAGCCTTGAAATATGTGAAAAATAGTAAACACTAGACGTAGCCCTATGAAGATCATGTGCAGCCATGAGATGGAAGATATCCCAATTTGGCTTTCCCACATTCATATAAGAAACCACCATGTCCGGAAATATTTGAAGAATTGCAACATTGATTAGAGATTTATGTATTAGTACCTGTAATACCCCATTTTTTGACCTAATTTTCCCATTTTTTTACTCGTTTTTTAAACCAGAATTTTTCGTCGCTTCAGACGAAATTTTGGTAAAGAGGTTACTTTAAAGTACCTCATTTGGGTTCGGAAGGCGACGGTTTTTTAGTTTTATTATTTTTATTAGTCATTTTATTTTATTCAATTTTTTATTTATTTTTATTTTATTTTCGAATTCTTTTGTTTATTAATATTTTTATTATTATTTTGATTTTCTTTTATTTGTGTTTATTTTAATTCTGATATTTTTATTCCATTTATTTTGTCCAAAATTGGTCTTTGTGTCTTGTTGTCCATTTGCATAGGATACCCATTCAGGGGCAGTTTTGTCCAGATTTTCATCTCAACCCTAATTTTTACCCTTATAAATACATTGTCCAATCATTGAGCAGGGGGCTGACACAAATTTCAAGAAGAATGATGAGTCAATAAATTAGTGTTTTTAATATATTATTTGAGTCCGTTTTATTTAGATTCGATTTCGTTTTATTTAATATTATTTCCTTTTTAGAATTATTTTACTTCAATTGCAAGTTATTATATTTCAAGAACAAATATTCTAAAGATTAAGTCATGGAGCAAAAGGTTAATGATGACAAGTGTTGCGGCCGGCTGCGATTCCCGATTCACCCATCGCCGTATCGTTAATCTTTGTCGTTGTGTTTGCTTGGTTTGATACTCTCAACCTTTTCATTGCTGCCCTTTTTGAAATTTCATTGATTCCATTGTTGTGTTTATCTCTCCACCGTCTACTTTTGTTAGTTTCTCCACTTATTAATTTTGTTTGTTGCCATGTGTTATGCACTCCCCTTTCTTTGGTTTTGATTGCCACTTGACATAAACCGAGAACTTCATTGGTTATTTGATTTTTATTTTTTGAAAGGTTCTTTGATGATTTGGTTTATATGGAAAGGTATGGCTGGCTTATTGTATGCTGGATAAGTGTTTTTTGTCGTTATTTTGTTTGCTTCAAGTATAGTTTATACCAATTCAAGTGCACAGGTTAGAACATGTGTTTTATGATCGCCTTCTCTCCTAGGGTTAGTAGTGCCGCCACTGTTCATCCCTCGTGAGTGTGTTGTTGTGGTTCGGTAGGTCATGCCTCACCTGAACATTTGCTCTGCTTTATGCCATTCCTGTGATCGTGTTCCTTATATGAGTCCCTTACCATCAATTTGTTTATAAGGCCTACCAAGGAAAATGAGCCTAGTGGCGTGGAATTGCCAGGGTGTAGGTAGCCCGAGTGCAGTTCCCGACCTTAAGTACTTAGTTCGACATTTCAATCCGGACCTTTTATTTTTAAGTGAGACTCTAGCTCACCGAAATAAAATTGAAGAACTTCGTTTTTTGCTTGGTTACGATTGTTGTTTTCCTGTAGACGACACCGGTAGAGGCGGAGGTCTTGCATTATTTTGGCGTAATTCTTTACATTGTCAACTTGTTGATTTTTCGAGTAATCATATTACTGTTGAGATAAATGATATTGCTCTTGGTACTTGGAGACTTACC
>Ga0228711_1009686_pt1 | contig 12950 bp, 8 predicted proteins | sample MedpolnodulmetaG_2_FD_177996 | JGI IMG/M metagenome (GOLD analysis project Ga0228711, IMG submission 177996) | Root nodule microbial communities from Medicago polymorpha collected in Santa Monica, California, United States - brown nodules | ecosystem: Host-associated > Plants > Roots > Nodule...
GTGAAGAGAATAAATGAGTAGGCACATATAGTTGCGTGGGCATAAAGTTAAACAAGTAGAAAAATCTACTAGACCATATTACTTCATTCACTGGTGTACCGTGTACGTATGTAAAATAGAATATAACCTAATATCTCAAAAACCAAATAACCCTCCCAACATATAATTCAGCGCCGCACAAGGAACATAAAGAAAAATTGAGCAGCAATTTCATTATTGTAGCAATCGTAGGTGAGTAGAATTCACTTTTCTAGTATTACAAAGAATCCAATATACTCTTTCTATACTGAGTTTTAGTTCACCAGGATTTTATTTAAATTAGTTAAATTCATTTTTTTTTCATGGAATTAACATAAGCTGTTAGCATTGCTTTGGAACTCTTAATCCTTAGAAATTAAACTATTTCTTGTTGGTAATTATAGGTGAATTTGGAATATTAGGTTTTGACTTTGTATCGATATAGAATATAATATAATACAAGTATTTTTGATATTTTGGCATAAATTTGATAGGAGCTGCAACACTTATATTAGATCACTAATTACTACGAGAAGAATTAAATAAAAGTTTGATGATGAATAATAGACTATACAATTGATGAAATAGGCATGAAAGCAATTAAAGTTACAATGACTAAATCTATATCGGTCTGTAGGTAATAGTTGTATTATAAATAGGTTCTAAACCATAATATCAATGATAAATAAATGAATTATTTTGTATTGATTAGTTTTTGTTTTTATTTGTAATTGATGAAGATGATACGCATATCAATCGGTTGTTCGAGTTCTTTATCACCGTTGAGTTCTCTTTATTTTCTTGAGCAGTGTGAAAGCTTCATTCCAAGTATGGGGTGAGAGAAGAGTTCGAGATCATAAGTATAAATTAACTAAGATGAAAGGGAAAACCGTATTTTTCAAAGTTCATTCGGAGTTTGATGCGACAATTCTAGCCCTTTGAAAGAATAATTAATTAATGTGCAAATTTAACGTGTGAGGTTAAAGGAGGAATTAGAAACATTATATTAAGGTGTTGTTTGATTTAAATTATGTGAATATGTGGTATTTGAAGTCATGGATAGATTTTATGTGTGCTCATGCTTGATTTGCCGCAATCATTTGGATTGATTAATTATTCAATGATTGATATAAATGTGATGTTATGTAATGTATACTTGAAAGTTGTTGAATTGAATTTTTGGTATGCCATATGTATATGATGACTATTGATATTGGAATGTTGGTTGGAATATGATTATGTGTGATTGAAAATATGATAAGCGTTGATGAATGAGATGTTGATTTGAGATGAATAAGCATTGATGTTATTATTTAGATGACAAAGTAGTGATGGTTCGAACTTGTGTTGTAGATGGCGCTCTTAAGGAGTATCTTAGGCCAACGAGGGGAGAGATTAAATGTAAGGGGGAGAATCTCTTCATCGCTAGGGTATTATGATCTTAATTGTGGGGTGTGTGATAGTTTGATTGTAAGTGGTGTTATGATGACCATGATGATGAGAGTATGATAATCAATGTTGCTATACTTAAGATTAGAGTTGTTAATGCAAGAACGTTAAATCGGGTAGATTAAGGAGAAATTAGTATAAAATTGGTATGGTAAACTTAGAGTAGTTCCTTAAATCCATGATTGAATCAATACAAGAAAAAGTTTAAAGGTATCATAGACGATTTAAAGAGAGATGTGAGTAGTAGAGTAAGGTATTAAATGAAGAGGAGTGAATGTGTTTATGTATAATGATGTATCTAATGACGTTGTCTATAATATATTATGGAAGATGAACTGTGCGATATATACTTTATAATGATGATGCAAATGTCGATGCTTAAAATTGCTTGATGATGAGAATAATAATGTTGATTAAAATTTGTGGTGTGAATGATGATGTATGTTCATGATGACGATGTTTTCTATGATGATGATGATTTGTATGACGACAATATGTTTTGTCTTGATGTTGTGCATAATAGGAATAGTCTTGCATTAATATGTGAATTGTTGATGATGTGAAGATGTGTATATACTTGATGAGTCAGTCTTCATACATGCATATAGAGTCGTGTCTAGAAATTATGAAGATGAAATGACGACGAAAAGTTCAGTAACATATCTCTGACAAATTATTACGACGAAATTCCAGTAACATACCTCTGGAAAATTATGACGACGATAGGTGTAGTACCACATTCATATAGGTATTAGGATTGAGTCCATATGCATAAAAATTGATGATGATTTGTATTTGAATAAGTGTAACTGTATGAGACGATGAAGGTGATTATCTGTTATGACTATTTTGGAATTAAATTGTAACATTGGTGTTTATGAAGATTTTGGTTCTTATGTTGTAATGATACTTTTTTTTTACTAATGTGGATTGAGTTTATATAGTATTGTCATACCCCAATTTTTGACCTAAGGTTCCATTTTGTCTTTTGGCCCGGAATTTTCTTTGTCTTTTCAAGGAAAATTTTGGCAGAAAGGTATTTTAAAATAACTCATTTTTGGTTCGTTTTCGGGCCCACTTTTTTTATTTATTTTAGTTTTTCCTTTATTTTTTTTATTTTTTATTTTTATCTTATTTTGATTTAGTTTTCATTTTCCTTTCTATTTAGTCTTTTATTTATTTTTCGTTTTTTAAATTTTACTTTAATTTCAAAAGTCCAAGGTCTCCTTCATTGCCATTCATGGCCTCCTTGTCAACTTTCTCAATTATTGCTCATTTACGAGGTGAGGTCAAACCATTAATTTTGTAACGGTCAAATGATCTTAGCCATTGGATCTAAAACACATATTTGGCTCCTCACCTATAAATAGAGTTCTCATTCCTCACTTATGGACACAACAAAAAGTTATCTTGAGTTGTCAAAGAACTTTTCTCTCTTCTCCCTCCATTAGCTTGTGTTGACGAGCTATTCTTTTCTTAGCCCTTTTTTTTTGTCCCGTCGAATTTTAAAAGTGGTCTTAAGACCATAGTCCCTATTCGGTTTATTGTCCCTGAGAGGTATTTTAAAATACCTCATTTTTTTGTTCGTTTTTGGTCCACTTTTTATTTATTTTATTTTTGTTTCATTGTTTATTTATTTGATAGCATTTTAATTTTTGTTATTTATTAATTTGCGATTAGAATGTATTTTAGGGAAATTGATATAAAGAAAAATATGCATTGTCTTTATTTATTTATTTATTCAGCTTTCATATATCAAAAGTGCAAAAAAAAAAAAAGGTTTAGTTTATTATCCAAGGGAAATGGGATTCGTATTGATCTAGTGTCACTACGGAATTCTCTCGAGTTTAATTCATTGTTAACTTTAACTTTTAGGCCTTTTAAAATAATAAAGCAAAACAAAAAAACATTTAAATAATCAAAAACAAATTTCACAAAAAAAGAATTCTTTTCCAAAAAAAACTTGATCCTCGTCAGGTGATTTTCCATTTTTATTTTCTTTAAAAAACTTTAATCCATTTAACCATATTTAAACCTTTCTAAAAATAAAAAAAACAAACAAATTTCCTCTTTGCCATTTGGCTTTTATTTTTAAAACCTTTTAAAAAATAAAAAATAAAAAACATCAAAGAAATCATTCGGCTTTTTACCCCGAACTACGTGATTTTGATTCCTCACGGATACGTAGGCAAAAGACTTTGTCTTTTCAAATAAAAAAACAATAAAAAATATTTACTTTTTCTTCATTACATTAATCCATTTTACAAGCAAATAAAAAACAATTTTAACCAAAAATAAATAAATGCAAGAGGTTACTATAGAATATTATAGACGTTTAGGGTGTTAATACCTTCCCTTTATGTAAATAACCCCCGAACCTTAAATCTCTAAAAAATGTGGGTTTATTCGAACTTTTTCCCCTTTCCCTAGGAATAAAATTAAAGCGACAGAAATGGCAACTCCATTGGGGATTCCCCTAAGAGGGTTGATCCTATCTTAATTTTATTTATTTTTGTGCTATAATTTGCTTGTAAAAAATATAAATACGTACTTATGTATTTTGGTTTCTTCGTGAGTGGTGAGATAAGTTCCTACCCGGACTTGAGAGAAACAAATAAGATAGGATGATGGTATAATCATAGTGCCATGCCAAGAGTAGTCTTGAGCCTTGTGTACATGTGATATAACCCCGCTCAGTGGAGGCCTCATGAAGGTAGTACTCTGTCGTCACGAGTAGTCGTGTCGGCGTTATTACTTTTCAATATGAGTGTCCCGTGAAACTGAGGACCTTTAGAGTTACCTTTAACCCATTTTGGCCTTTTAGGGCGTAGTGCGGTGACTAATCAAGAGTAGTCTTGAAATTAGTTGACACACGGAACTACACTCAAACGAGACTTTCTTGCGAATATTGTTGGACCATGAGTCAATCATGTAAGCCAATAATACTCGGAAGGGGTCAATGACTTTGGGAACTTGGTAGAACCCGTGATACAGGTACAAATGAAACCATAATCCTTACCATGTGGCGGTATTCATACCCTTGAATCCATCATTATGGACTTAAACCATAAACCATGTTTTCAATGTTTTTGTTGCATAATCATGCATCCATGCATTCATTAAAAAAAAACATTAATATCAAAGGAGATAGATAAGTCTTCTTGTAAACATCACAGATATGAACCTTGTAAAAAGGAGCACCAAGAAATACTTCTTCAAAAGTCTTAACTAGACTTTAGCTTTTGTTAGGAACTTTTTTTTTCCTTGGCTTTGTTTTTGCTTCTATAAAAGGAACTGATTGTAACCCTTAAAAATTATTCAATAAAACAATGTTCTTTATGATGTTTACAATTACTTTGACAAGTCCTTTGATAAAATAAAAATTGTCCATTTTTTGCATAAGCATCATGCATCATTTTGCATTCTTAGTTTCAAAGGTCTGAGTCTCACACGTTGCTCTTTCATACAAAAGGTCAATCTTCCTCGAAAGTGGCTCAACGTGCTCACCCAAAGCCAAATCACACCTACAACAAGAGGTCAACGAGCAAGAGATCAACGAGCTTCGTGAAGAGGTGACAACTTTGCGAGGCGAGTTAGAGAAGTTAAGTACCTTGATAGCTTTGCTGGCAGTTGCGTAGAATCTGCCACAGTTCCAGCAAAGGCCCCAACAACAATATCAACAACGGCCTCGGCAACAGGCTCCCCAACAGTTCACCCTGCATAATCATGTTCAGAGGACGCCCCGGTATGATCCAATCCCTATGGCGTATGCGGAGCTGCTTCCCGCCTTGCTTGAGGAAAATCTTGTCAAGACTTGGGCGCCTCCTCGGTTTCCTGGAAGATTGACGGTTTGGTATTGATCTGACCTCTCTTGTGCCTTCCATCAAGGGGCACCAAGTCATGACGTTGAGCATTGTTATTCTTTGAAGACCGAAGTCCAAAAGCTGATTTAAGCCAATATCTTGTCTTTCAAAGATTTGAATCCAAACGTGCAAGTTAACCCGCTCCTGAATCATGGTACCTAGTGTTGTAACACATGGAGTAGTTAGCTGCAATTGAGTCGTTGTTGATGTTCCTTCCGCTACTCATTTGTTCAAATAATGTGTTTGTTTGTTGTTTTCTATTTTTCAAAAAAAATCCTTTCGTCCAGCCCGAGACGAAAGTGAACTTATCTAGGGCTTTTTGCTTCATGTATTTCCATCATTAATAAAAAATGTCGTTCTGATCCCGACTTTGTTTTTATTTAGTGCTTTTTCTGGAAAAAATGGTAATACAGAAAACCTAAAAAAGAATAAGCTTTTCCAAATGTCTGCATACAATCATTCACTTGCTAAAATCAATCAATAATCATATATGCAGATTAAACATTGATAAACCTGTTGAACACCTTAACCCTGTACTCTCTCCCAACTTTGAGCTCCCCGTGTCCAAAGCTTAAGAAGAGGAGGATGAATAGATTCCCAATAAGATCTCTCGCTTACTAGGGGCATCTTAGTCGTTGAAGCTGCATATAAAAATATTAAGAAGATTGTCCAGAAGATGTTATTTACTTATAAAGACTAGCATGAGATGCTACTGTTCGCCTTGCACAGGTATCGTACTTCAGTGTGCACTTCAACAAGGGAAACCCCCTTTTTCGTTAATATAAAACATGAAGGCCTTGCTTCCTGTGGAGGTCGAAGTCCCGTCAATGAGAGTCCTGATGAAAGCCAAGCTTGTTTGAACTTAAACACAAGACTGCCTTGTGTCCTGGACAGTTATACCAGAAGAGGATGAAACAAGCTTTTGACAAGAATGTTTATCCCCGTGAAGGAGACCTTGTGCAAAAATATATTATCTTTTCAACCAGACTCCAGGGGAAAGTGGACGCCTAATTATGAAGGCCCGTATGTTGTCAAGAGAGCCTTTTCCAGTGGTGCAGTGGCTCTTGGAATTATGGATGGTGACGAAGTTGCATGTCCCATGAACACCGATGCAGACAAGAAATACTTTGTCTAAAAATATAAGAACAGCTCGGTAAGTCGCAAACCTGAAAAGGCGGCTTAGGAAAAAATGATTATTTCGATGGACTGAAAACCCGAAAGGACGGTCTATGAAAAAATTAGAGACATGAACAGAAAATGATTATCCTGATAGGTTGAAAACTTGAAAAGGCAATCTATGCAAAAGTTAAGGATTATGACAAAGTAATTGCATCGGGTCAGACATGATTCACTTGGGGCATTTCAGCTGTCAAAAGGCCTTCGATTTGAAGCATCTGCAAATCAAAGACGTGGAACAGTGGAATTCAAAGTTGTTAGGGAGAATAACGGTTGTTGTGTTCAACGTACATTTCCCATATATTTACCATTTTCCAAAATTTTGCAAAGATCCATGGAGCCACGCCATTGGCAGACCACCACTCAATTAATAAAGTTTGAGCCTATGCCCATTTATTTGGAAATCTCATTTATTCTTTTTGCAAAATTTCTTCTATTTTTGATGTTAATACTTAAAGCAAAAAAAAAAAAAATTAAAACTTTTCCATGTCTTTTGAAAAAATGTGAACAACAAACACAAACACATCTTCTTTGAACTCGTGAGTAAGAGAAACATACGTCAACATCCGCTTCGAGAGTGGTTAAGATGTGCAAGGGAAACATGAGGACTTCTGTCAAAAAAGATACAAAAATAAAAAAACAAGAAAAGAAAAGCTCGCTAAGCTGAAAACCTGATAGGGCGGCTTAGGCAATAGAGCGTCCTGGTGGACAGAAAACCCGAAAGGGCAGTCCAGACAAAAACTAGGGATACAAAAAAGAAATATACTCCCGGTGGATTGAAAACCCGAAAGGGCGGTCCATGAAAAAATTAGGGGCACAAAAAAGGACTATACTCCCGGTGGACCGAAAACATGAAAGGGCGGTCCAAGTAAAAGTTAGGGATTCTAAAAAAGAAACAAAAGAAAGAGGTGTAACGCCCCGTTTTCAGAACAATGTAAATAATACAAATAATCAGAGTATTCAACGTAAAACAGAATGCCACACTACCAAATTGTATAAATAGAGTAAAGTTACTATTTATTAAAAACAACCTTGTCAAATTTCAATGACATCGCAGCGGAAAATAGATTCATAGTTCAACAACCTTGGCGCTACGACCTCAACGTAAATAACTTAATTAAAAATCTTAATTCAAAAAGGTTCAACAACATGGTTCATAATTAATACGCAACAGTGGAAAACAAGCAAATAATCCCCATCCTGTTACGTATCAGAGCGACCCTAAGACGACGCACAAGAGTCAACTCACATCAGCAGCTAATCCTGGTTATCTGCACGTTACCCACGTAGAGGCAACATTTGAACAGAAGGGGTGAGATTTCACATTCAATAATGATAAGCATATAATTCATCAACGGAATTTAACAACCTAAACAACAATAACTAACAACAATAATAGTTCACATATACTTATTATCAATAAATATTTCACATATGCTTCATTTATTTCTACTTAGCATTTAAATCAACGACAACAGCTCAACTATGACGACGACAACTCAACATTAACGACAATGCAACGACACAACAACAACTTGACTATGTAGTATGCATGTGGTACCAATCAACGTGTTAGAGCATAGGCTCTCAATTCAACGTGTAGAGCAATGACTCTTAAAGCAACGTGTGGAGCATAAACTCCTAAAATCAACGTGTGGAACATCAACTCCTAAATCAACGTGTAGAGCATAGGCTCTCAAATCAACGTGATATGAATGATTAACATTCAACAGGGCATGATCCCCCAACTTTATTATGCATGGACTCAACAACTTAATCAACAACAACGTACGACATCGACATCGACGACGACGACGACAACAACAACAACAACAACAACAACAACCAACAACAACAAAAACAACAATGGCAACGACAACATCAACAACAACATCAATACTACAATCTCATAGATATTCATCATTTAATTGCAACATCCTATAATCATCATGTTAATTCAACATATGCATTCATATAGTAATCCATCAACATATATACATACCTTCATGTAATATTTCATCAACAAGTTATTCATATAATAGACCATCAATGTGTACATTCATATATCAATTCATAAATCATGTTATTTCTTGACAAACAAACCATCTGAAGAACTGACAATATCACCTAAAGCTTTCAAGTATGCATCAAAGGCTAATTCATAACAGAAATGTATGAATACGACACGAGAACATGAAAATGGTGCACTACTACTAGGTTACTCGCCGTGGCGAGCGGACTTACTCGCCGTGGCGAGCAAACACTGCTCCCTGTCCTGTTGTAGTTCGCCGTGGCGAACGGATGGCGAGCAAACATTGCTCCCTATTACGTTGTAGCTCGCCGTGGCGAGCAGACTGCTCGGCGAGCAAACTACTCGCCGTGGCGAGTTATGACAGTCTTCTGTCGAGAAGTGCGATTTTTCACCCTAAAAACCCAATTTTCATCCAACTCAATCCCAAATTTGATAGGAAACTCAAACTATGATCATTCTACAATCTGAACATCATTTATCTATGAATTCTATGGACTTTCTACACTCTTAACATCCAATTCTACAAATTCTACCATCAAATCAGATTTTTAACCCTAATTCTCAAATTCCCATGAACAACAACAAAACTACATGCTAAATTCAATTTCAGAATTATATAGCCTAAGATTAGAGAATATTAGTCCCACCCTTACCTTAGATTGGTGATTGCAAGACTCTACAGGTTCTCTCTTCTCTTGGTTCTCCTCTTCTCCTCTTTCTCCCAAAGACTTTTGTAAAACCTAATTTGTCTGGCTCTTATTTTTCTTTATATACTCAACATATTTTCTAATTAACTCCACCTATTTCTAATTAATTCCAAACCAGCCCCTCCAAGTCTATTTATTCTAATTTCCAACATATTCTACTAAATAATAATACAAAGCCACTTAATAAAATATTAATACACAACAACACGTCATAAATCAACATAAATCACATAAGTCATATAAAAGACTCTAAACTCAACCAAAAATAACTAGATAATAAATAGGGCATTAAAAGAGGCATGCCGAATAAAGTGTGTCAATGGAAGAACACTCCGTGTCGGTTTACAAATGGTGACTTCTTCTAGATTCTTTGGTTAACAATGGGCTTTCTCCCAGGAGGTGTCTACGTCCCCATCAGTTGCTACCTTATGCCGGACTTTACCCCGTCAATGGCTCGATTTGTCCCTAATGATATCATCTTCGATGAAGTTTGTCGAGTGTTTGTACTGCGACGTCAGTCCACTTCCCATCTTACATGTCCCGTCTTGTTTCGCCAAGGTCACCTGTTATATACAGTCTTACAACCATAGTGTTATACAAGTCATACATTCGTACATTCATACATTCATGCATTCATGTATTCATACATCCATACGTTCATACATTCATGTATTCATACATTCATGCAGACACAACATGTACGCAACATCATTCATACATGATTGCATTAGTCACCTAGAGTCTTGTTTGGCCGTATCTCTTCAGCTTGGTCCTAACCCAAACAACAAGTGACAATTTCTTTATTGAAACAACTTGAAAATACCCTGTGCCAAGCGAATAGCTTGCAACTACCTTGTGCCTAGCGAATGGCTTTCAAATACCTTTGTGCCAAGCGAATAGCTTGCAAATACATTTGTGCCAAGTGAATAGCTTGCAAAATACCTTTGTGCCAAGCAAATAGCTTGCAAATACCTTTTTGTAAAGAGAATAGCTTGCAAATACCTTTGTGTCAAGCGAATAGCTTGCAAATACTCACGTGGCAAGCAAATAGCTTGCAAATACTCATGTGCCAAGCGAATGGCATGCAAATTTTTATTTTCTCAAAAGTGTCATCCCGGTATGTCGGATCACAAGATGTCACTTGTCATGTGCCAAGAAAATAGCTTGCAAATTTTTATTTTCTCAAAAGTGTCATCCCCGGTATGTCGATTCACGAGATGTCACCCGTCATGTGTCAAGCGAATAACTTGCAAATTTTTATTTTCTCAAAAATATCATACCTGATAAATCGGTTCACGAGATGTCACCCGTCATGTGTCAAGCGAATAACTTGCAAATTTTTATTTTCTCAAAAATATCATACCTGATAAATCGGTTCACGAGATGTCACTCGTCATGTGCCAAGCGAACAACTTGCAAATTTTTCTTTTCTCAAAAGTGTCATCCCAAGTGTGTCTGGTCAAGAGATGTCACTAAAAAGCGTGTTACCACATACAACTATCAATAACGATAGTAGGTAATACCTGCCATTCGTTCACCAACAACTCTTTATACCAATAGTAGGACAATGTCTTTTTTTTATATTACCACCAACAACTATCAATACCGATAGTAGGTAATACCTGTCATTCGTCCACATACAATTATTTATACCAATAGTAGTACAATGTCTCTTTCATTTTACCACATACATCTATCAATACCAATAGTAGGTAATACCTGTCTTTTGTTCACATACAACTATTTATACCAATAGGAGGACAATGTCCTTTTCATTTTACCTTCATACAGCTATCAATACCGATAGTAGGTAATACCTGTCTTTTGTTCACATACAACTATTTATACAAATAGTAGGACACTGTCTTTTTCATTTTACCTTCATTAAGCTATCCTCATACCGATAGTAGACGATGTTATTCCTTTTACATTTATACCTTCATTAAGCTATCCGCATACCGATAGTAGATAAAACTTGTCATATGTCTTCATTAAGCTATCCTCATACCGATAGTAGATAAAACTTGTCATATGTCTTCATTAAGCTATCCTCACACCGATAGTAGACAATGTTCTCTTTTTCAATTTTACCTTCATTAAGCTATCACGCGATAGTAGGTAACCTCAAGCTTTTGTCTTTATTAAGCTATCGTTTCTGAACCAATACGATAGTAGATGACCCTTTTCCCTAGTGAAAATACATTACCCCTAGTGGAGTTGGATCCCTTTCTTTAACGAACTTGGGTATCGTGTTGTTTTTTCTTTCCCCAGTCAGATCGTCTTTGTCGTCTTGCATTCATACTTGCATCACGAGCATTCATAGTATCTTAGGGTCAAAACTGATGTACTTTGTATTTTAGGTATTCTATCACAATGATTTTTGAAGATCAAGCTATTGATTAGCGTTGACTCACAAATTTAGGTTCACCACCGAGCTTTAATTTTTTCCAAGGGAAAGGTGGAAAAGTTTGAATTAACCCATAATTTTTAGAGATTTAAGGTTTGGGGGTTAGTTACGTAAATGGAAGGTATTAGCACCCTAAACGTCTATAGTATTCTATAGGAACCTCTTGGTTTTATTTATTTTTGGCTAAAATTATTTATTATTTGCTTGTAAAAAGATTAATGTAAATTAAGAAAAAAAAATATTTATTTTATTGTTTTTTGATTTGGAAAGACAAAAGTCTTTTGCCTACGTACCCGCGAGGGATCAAAACCACGTAGTTCGGGGTAAAAAGCCGAGTGATTTGTTTGATGTTTTTTATTATTTTTTTTAAAAAGGTTTTAAAGATAAAAGTCAAATGGCAAAGAAAAAAAATTTGTTTTTATTATTTTTATTTTTAAGAAAGATTTTAAATATATTAAAATGGATTAAATTTTTTTGTAAACAAAATAAAAGTGGAAAATCTCTTGATAAGAATCAAGGTTTTTTTTAGGAATAGAATTCCCTTTTTGTTTTTGATCATTTGAATGTTTTTGTTTTTTTTATTTTTATTTATTATCTAAAACCTAAAAATTAACGTGACGATGAAATGAAAGCGAGAGAATTTCGTAGTGACACTAGGTCAAAACGAATCCCCTTTGCCTTGGATAATAAACTAAACCAATTTTATTTTATTTTTTGCATTTTTTGATATATAAAGCTAGATAAATAACAAAGTAAAGACATGCATATTTTTTTGATTTTTTTTTATATTACAACTTCCTAAAATGTAATTAATTGCAAATTAATAAATAACAAAAAATTAAAATGCTATCAAATAAATAAACAATGAAACAAAAATAAAATAAATAAAAAGTGGACCAAAAAAGAACTAAAAAAATGACGTATTTTAAATACCTCTCAAGGACAATAAATCGAATAGGGACTATGGTCTTAAGACCACTCTTAAAATCCGACAGGACAGAAAAAGAGGGATAGGAAAAGAATAACTCGTCAACACAAGCTAAAGGAGGGAAAAGAGAGAAAAGTTATTTGACAACTCAAGAGAACTTTTTGTGTGTGTATAAGTGAGGAATGAGAGCTCTATTTATAAGATCAAAGGTTGATGAAAATAGAAAATTGTGAAGGTGAGAAAAACCACAAGAAGGGGGGGGGGGTTGAATTGTGTGTTTCAAAACTTCTTCTTTTACGTTCAAGAACTGTTCTCAGGTACAGAGTCTGATTGAGTTCAGAGTCTTGTGCGGCGGATATGAAGTAATAGA
>Ga0228711_1009687_pt1 | contig 12949 bp, 10 predicted proteins | sample MedpolnodulmetaG_2_FD_177996 | JGI IMG/M metagenome (GOLD analysis project Ga0228711, IMG submission 177996) | Root nodule microbial communities from Medicago polymorpha collected in Santa Monica, California, United States - brown nodules | ecosystem: Host-associated > Plants > Roots > Nodule...
CCTGTACACTTGAACAAATTGTTTAGCATATCCAATTGATAATTTTTAATACCTTGTTATCATCAAAACTCAAGAGGTGATTTTGAGAAACACCCTTTGTTCCAACAATACACTTTGTCCTTCATTGTCCTTTAAAGTGACATCCATTGATCTTCTGACATTTCCAAAACTATCGTGTTTGATCTTCAGAATTATCATAGCTTAACATCCAATGCTTCTGCTCCTTTATTCTTCAGCTTTCCAGAGTCTGAGGTCCATCTTCCGGGTGATCTTCAGAGTCTGGCTAGACATCAGAGTCTGACTTCTTCATATTCTGATTAGTCAAAATAATCAGTCAAAGAAACATTTAAATATAATGTTTAATTGAAGAAACTATTGACTAAATACATTCAAGAAATTAGGTCCAGAGAGATTTAAGGTCTTTTTTTTTTTAAATTGAATTGATTTTTTAATTGTAGCTTTGAATTAATATTTTTATCCATCACTTTAAAATTAATAATTTTGAAGTTAAATATACAATATTAAATAAGGGATGCAATCGAAAAAACTAAATAATATTAATTTGAAAATTGAATATATTCATTTAGATAAAAATATTTCCTGTTTTCGTGAGCTCAACCCAATTGGTAAGGACAATACATAATATATATGCAAGGTCCGGGGTTCAAACATTGACAACCACCAAAAAAGATAAAAATATTCCCTTTTAAATTCAATATTAGTTTTTTTGCTTTTCAATTGAACAATTTTTTTTTAATGAAAAACTTACTGAATAATATATCTATTACTTGCAAGTAATAAATTTTAGAGGAGTAGGTGTCTGTTTTATTAAAGTGATAGATAAAATATTAATTCAATCACAACAATTAATTCAATTAAAAAAGTCTGAAATCTCTTTGAATTTAACTTTGATATTTAGTCAAAACAATTTGTTGAATATCGTCAACAGTTTTTCAATAAAATGTTAACTTATATTTCATCCGTTTCAAAATAAGTGTCACTTTAGCCATTTGCACATAGATTAAAGAATGGAATAATGTTGTCCAAGGATATGATACTTTTACTAAAATTGTCTCGCCAGTTATTGGTGTGTTTGCCATCAATATAAATTAAAGTACAAAATGAAACTTTGAAAGTTGTGTGGATAGTAACAATCAAGGGTACTATTGGAAAAAAGTAATTAATAGTACATTGAAAAGTGAGAACGACATTCATTTTTAAACAAATTATTTTTGTTAGAGTGACACTCATTTTGAAATGGAGTGAGTATGTTTTTTTACTACTTGTTTTGACTGCCATTAATAACATGTCAGTAGTTTGGTAAAATTATACCGGGAATCTAGGTTTTTTTATTTATTTTAAATTTAGGTCTTTTATCTTTTAAATCGTATACATGTTTTTTTCTTACATTTTTTATTAAAAAAATGTTGAGTTGGCTTGTCACATATGATTATTAATAATAATTTTATTCTTATTTATTTTAAAAAACCCCAAAATTCCAGCAATGATTGACAATCTTATAAGCAAAACGCTAGCATGGGAAGATGAAAAGAAGACTTGTTTTCTATATGATGACGTACATTTTGTAGAATTATTGGATGATTACAAACTGACCAAACCAACAGAGGTGAAAATGATATTTACCATGGGACTCCCATTTATATCTCAACATGGTGGTCAAATACTCTTTCAACCTAATGATGGGAATTTATACTTCATGATGAGAGATGGAGGAGGTTCAAGTGATTCATACAATTTTTCCTAAAACAAGAAGTCATTGCTTGGAAAGGTTACGAGGCTTGATGTAGACAACATTCCAAGAGCATTAGAAGTTAGTAAACTTGGACTTTGGGGTAGCTACTCCATTCCTAAGGATAATCCCTTCAGTGAAGATAAAGATCTGAAGCCTGAAATATGGGCCTTAGGATAAGGAATCCTTGGCGATGCAGTTGCACTTGCTCACAGGAAAATGCATCAACAACTATCACTCCTCTTTCTCCATCTCATGCAAGCCATTTGACTTATATGAAGAAGCATTTGGAGAAAAAAATGCATTATCGCGACGGATAAAGGCTACTGCTATATTTTTCAAACCAAACCTTCTTTGTATTTTGCTCAATGTGATCAGGGTGGGTATTCTCCTGTTCATTGGAAGAGTCAACATGCATGAAAGCTCTTTTATCAGAATAAGAACTCGGGGTCGAGTTCTTCAGAGATGGAGGAGACTGATGTAGGAGAGTTTCCATAGTATTTTCTATAGTATTTTTATTTTAGCCCAATTTTAGTAATTTTATGTTTTTGTTTCAGTTTGTTATTTTCGGCACATTAGAGTTTTGTTATTTCTCTATTTAAGCTTAACACTAAGAGACAACTTTTATTCATTCAATAATATTTTAGAGAGTTTTCTCAATTTCTGGTGGATTCTGGAACCCTATTTTCACAAGTTTTCGCTTGCAAACTTGCTTCTTTTTACTCTAGGTTTAGCGCTTACTAGCCTACGCTTTCATACTACGTAAAAATCCATGGAGTTTGACAGGACTTACATGTATTATGGAAAACACTAACGATAGTTGTTGAAGAGATAAGAGTTTTTGAGTGGATTGAAGTTCAGCCCAGCAGACCATAAAGAATGTGATTAACATTATTGCTATGGAAACATGTTATACTGCACATTAACTATGAAGATTATATAAGTAACCATAATTAGATTAAAGAAGTCAAAACAATATCTAAGCCAAATACTAAGTTGAACCACTTCCCCTAAACTACTACAAGTTAATAGTAATGCTAACCTGTCAGAAGTATGATATTCGTGGTTCGTGTTACACATAGTCAAATTTCTATATCCGCGACATAGAGAACCACAACAGAAAGGTTATGAAAATGCCATGATAGATGAAGTGCAAGCTATTAATATTATCCTCACCATATAACTCGCAAAAACTATAGGGTTTAAAAAATTGTTCATGGAAATGGATTGTCAAGCAATTGTTATGTGAATATAATTTAGTGCTTTTGACAATACTTAGCTTGAAACGGAGGAAGTACTTTATTTTTTTCCAAATTTTTCTAATGGCTTAGATATTACATTCGTTCCTGCAAATATGCCTCTTTTAAGTTTTGGTCCTTGTAAATCTTTTTTTTGTTTTTGGTCCCTGCAAATTTTTTTGTTTTTTAAAATAGTCTCTGACCCCATTTTTGTGATGATTTGCAAACGTGGCACATGATGACTGGACCCATTTTGTAGTTTTTGGTCCCCGCAAAATATTTTGTTTTTTTAAACAGGTCCCTACAAAATTTTTTGTTTCTGAAAATAGTCCCTAGAGGGACTATTTTAAAAAATAAATTTTTTTGCAGGGACCAAAAACAAATTTTTTTTTTACAGGGACCAAAACTTAAATGAGGCATATTTGCAGGGACGAGTACCATATTTTAGCCTTTTCTAATTTATATTTTTCATATCAATAATGAAGGATACTTTAATTGCTTAAACAATGTACTAAGGACATTTTAATAGATAAACGAAATGGTAAATAATTATTGAAACTCACACAAGTGGATGAGCCGGGGTTCGAACTTCGGTCACGACGTCCTGCCTAAAAATTTCGACATTTTTACCAATTGAGTTAGAACTAATGAACGACACTTGTTACTGTGTTAGCATTTTTGTAGTGGTTGTGATTATAAATTATTTACCTCTCAATTAAAAACCTAAGGGAAATGCTAATGAGTGTTCCCGGTACACAAAAGAATCTTAAAAGATAAGTCTTTATGAAAGTTTGTGTATTCGGTGCATTGAAAACGACAATATTTAACTATTTTAAAGAATATTTTCTTAATTTAATTTAAAATGTTTAAATAATGTCTTAGAAACACTCATTAACAATATCCAAAACATAATTCCAGTGATAACTTGGGTGTAAGATAAAGTGTTCTTTTTTCCTTTGTTTTTTAATGACTCTTTCTTAATTGGACAAAAGTTTCTTCAAGCGACATTGAAATAATAAAATTGAGATGTGGTAATTATGTAGGGGAAAAAAAATGTCTCTCATCAGGCGGTAAAGAAACGTTGGTGCTGCTATAGGGAGAAGGATTTATGAGTCATAGTACTGACTATCCACTTTTCTAAACACAAGGGCATGCCATGGAAGTGAATATATATATATAAAAGTAAAGAAAGTTTGCTCAACAAAAAAAAGAAGAAGTAAAGAAAGCATGAAGAATGACATGATTTTAAATTAAGGTCACATCATATATTCACATATATGGAGTGACTGAGTAGGAAGTATATATAACACCATACGAAGGCATTTGTTATATATTCAGCTATTGCATGCGATTTGTGCCTTCGCAATAATGTGGCAAAGCATGCTTGCAGCCAGAGCATTTGCTACCTTAGCTACCCTTCTAAGCTAAGCCAACCCCACGCTTTAATGACCTATAGTTTTCCACGTAGCAAGGAAGCAAGATAAGAATCTTTGGACTAGCACATTATTATCTATAGGGCACTATGGAGCCTCTAATTCCTTACAAACTAATTTTGTTAAGCGGTTAATGAATTTCACTAAATAATTAATTATTTTGGAGAATTTGAATTCGATTTTTAGATGGAACAATTTTTAACTAGATTATATTTACTTTAAGTCGAACTTCAAATTATCAAAATGCCCTACCCAAAAAATAGAAGGGTTTAAAAAATAAATATCTTTTGTGGGAATCATAATATAGTGCTTAAACATCTATATCCACTATAGCTATTGCACATAAATAAATTTTTCATGATTAATGTTTTAAAATTGGATGGATATTAATTAATGATCCAATGATTTTATTCACTAGTCCACGCTTACTCAAGAACTTTTTTTTTTAGAGAACGCTTACTCATGAACATAAACATGATTAAATACTCCTTTTTTTTCATAGGAAAAAACTGAATTATAAGCATTAGTTTGCCAATAGATTTGGCTCATTTCATTTGATTGCACAATCGGTTAAATCGGGGTTGCATCTAGTAGAATATGTTAGACTTCCGTTATAACATGAAGAAATAAAGTTTAAATCTTAAGAGATGTGTCTATAATTAATGACCAACAATGTCTTAAATAGGACTACCTTTAGTTTGAAGGAACTTTCGAAAGGAAAAAAATATGCAATTTCTGAAGAAAAAATATATAATGAATAGAAGTCCTCATAAAAGAATTGATGTTAGTCATTTTCGTGTTAACTTATTTGGATTGAATGTCACTCTTCTTTTAACCAAAAGTTTCCCTAAACGGATCATTTTGTTCTCCAAATTTCATTGGCCACATTTACTATAAAGTAGATTGGATGAAGTCACATATTACATTGTTGTGAATATGGTATATGCGATGTTGATTTGACGGTCCATATTTTAAATACGTGTTTTAAATTAATTTTGTAAAATTAAAATTCGAGTAGTGGAATCTTAATTAGACAATGTAGATTGTGTGACAGTGTAAATGTTAGAATAATTCTAAAGAGAGGACCAATACTTCCTCAAGACCTGAAAACATTATAAAAAGGCCAAGGCAACCACCACAACTTCTCACCCAAAAGCTACACATTTTCTTCTTCTAAGTTATATACACAAACCCAAAATAACAAATATGAGTCCCTTTAACTTCTTCTTCTTCCTCACTTCCTTATCACTTCTCTCTATAGCAACATCTCAAGAAAGAGCACCTCATGGACTTGTTTACGAAAACCCTATAGCTTTTCCACCATCAGCATATCTCTTCTTTCATCCCAATGCACGAACTCCTGAGACCAAAAACTCTTGTACTACATCCAAATGTTCATCACTTCCTATGGCTGCTCAAGTAGAAGCTAATCAGAAATATGAAAGCAAGGAATCAAAGAAGAATGGGAAACAAATTGGAGCTGGTGCCGTGGCTGGCATTATCTTTGGTGTTGCTTTTGTTGTTCTTTTAGTTGTTGGAGTCTATTATGTTAAGGTCATTCGCCAAGTTAACATGAATAGAACCATTAACAATGCTCAATCTCATGCTTAATATGTATTGAAGTAATATTTCACTTTCTTATTTTTTAGTCATTAGTTCCATTTTAAGGTAAGGTTTTGATATTGATGAATGCGATAACATTCAATCAGTGTGTACCAGTTCTGTTTAATTTCCACTTTTTTTATGGTTAGATAGTGTATCCATGGGAGGACCCTTGGCGCAACAGTAAAGTTGTTGTCACGTGACTGAAATGATCACGGGTTCATGTACCACAAACAACCTCTTATGTAAAAAAAACAAAGTAAGATTGGGTACAATCCCTTCTCAAATCCTGTGTATGAAGGAGTTTTAGTGCATCAGACAGTCCTTCTTTGTTAGATAATGTACGTACAACTATGATAGTGATTATATCCAATTTAAATGTTTTCACAAATTTTATTTTGTCAACTAGCTTAGTTGGAGAAGTGAGGAACGTGGGTTTGAACCTAACACCTGTTGTAAATATTGCTTATATTTCAAAAGTTCTTTAAATATAAATATTCACTATTTTAGTGAAAAATATTTTTAGATAGAAATCATAATTATTAATTATGAAATTTTATTATTACTAAAATTATTATTGAAATATCCCTATATTTATGCCAAGAATTGGTTTTCAAAGTAGCAGTATTGTACGTGTATATCCCACATGTTTATTGTGCTCAACGGTTAATTTTGAAAATAGCCTATATAATAATTGTTTTAAGGAGCACATATACAGTACAAAAAAAACCTGATAACACAACTCACGTACAAAACAAAATATATCACTTTCACACTTCCATTTTCTTTCTGGGTTACACTACTTGTCACATAATATCTCTTGTCAGTTCTGAATCCTCAGCTTGCCGGGAAGGGTCTGTTATATCTTGGAAGGGTTAGCGTTCTACACGCGGAAAAAATTCTTGAGGAGAGTGCATTCAGCATGTCTCAGATCTATCTCACTGTTTTTGTTTTGGAGGTCTTCGTAGCATTTTTCTACAACAATCTCAAGTATTTCCTAAATGACTACCGAAGACAATTCCAACAACGGCTCTCCAGTTCCGCCTCCCAAAAACGATGCTACAAAAGATCAGCAACAAACTCTTGTTGTGTCGACCATCAACTATGCCAAACCGTTTCCCGATGTTTCAAAGATCGAAGTCTTTGCTGGTCAGAACTTTCGAAGGTGGCAGGAGCGCATCAGCTCAACACTTGACTTACACGGTGTCGCTTCAACCCTCACCAACTCTAAGCCACCGTCTTCATCAACACAAAAAGAAGTCGACACATGGGAACATGCAAATAAGGTATGTCGTCACACTATTATGACTACCTTATCTAATGAGTTATTCGATGTCTACTGTTCGTACAAGGAAGCGAAGGAAATATGGGATTCCATGGTTCTGAAAATGCTGGAAAGAAAAACTTCGTCATATGCAACTACTACCGTTGGACAATGTTAGAAGAGAAAGATATTAAGGATCAAATCAATGAATATCACAAACTGATTGAAGAATTAAGGGCTGAAAATATTCCTCTCCCAGCCGAGTTCGTTGCTGGAATTCTCATTGAAAAATTGCATGAATCATGGAACGATTACAATAATCAGCGGAAGCACAAGCAGGAGCAGTTGCCGTTGGAAGATCTTATCACACACATCATCATAGAGGATACCAACTGAAAGGAGAGCAGGGCTGCCAAGGCCAAGTCTTTAGCTTCCCAAGCAAATCTGATCTAGAACAACATTAATCAGAAAAAGAGGTATGATAACAAACCTAATCATAAACCTGGTCACAATAAAAATAATCATGTTCCTCGTGTTACTAATCCCACTTTAAAAAATGGAGGACACTGTTATGTATGTGGTAAGAAAGGTCATTATGCACCTCAGTGCAGACACCGAAAGAAGAATGAGAATCCTCTTGAAGCTAATTTGGCTGAAGGAGATGATGAGATTATTGCTGCGGTCATTGCTCATGCAAACATTGTGACTGATGTGAACAAATGGGTGGTAGACTCTGGAGCTATCCGACATATATGTGCTAATAAAGATGCCTTCACCTCCTACACTACCGTGGGGGATGGAGAAGAACTAGTTTACCTTGGTGACTCTCGAACTGCTGTTGTTTCGGGAAAAGGCAAAGTTATGTTGAAGCTCACATCAGGAAAGACCTTGGCTTTAAGTGATGTCTTACATGTGCCTAATATAAGGACCAATCTAATCTCAGTGGCACTTTTGAGCAAGGGTGGGATTAAAGTGTCATTCGAATCTGATAAGATCATAATGACAAAGAATAATGTATTTGTGGAGAAAGGTTATTGTGACAAGGGACTCTTTGTACTAAACATTGCCGAAGTTATGCATAATTAGGTTCCTTCTTTAGAGGGATTAGGTTTTCTTTTGCTTACTAGTATGACACCTAGAATAAACATTACTGAAAAGCTTTGGTTCAGTCATGTCTTTTCATTCTGTTAAATTGAATTTTGTTGTTTTGGTTTGGGTTTACTTTAATATGTATTCTCACTCAGTTGAATAAATCATGATATTAAGTTGCATTAGTTCTCCTTTATATAGCTTCGGTTTCTACCTAGATATATATTATCATACTGAGATATGACAATGCCAGATGAAAGAAGGTCTCATATTACTATAGTAATGTATGTAAGTTTATCAATTACTTAATTTTTGGATCAATTGGACCTATTATGGTTACAATTACTTGATAATATTATAGTACTATACAATGGTCTTTTTGTGCCAGTGACTGGTATTCATTAGTCTAACAAGTTATTATACATTATTTACCAAATAGGAGAAATTATAGTTTATGTTATATAAAGTATGTTGAAATGCAGTCAAGTTATGAATTTTGAGATAGTTTTATAATTAGAAGTTTATATGTTGAATATGCATGTTATGTAGATAAATGTGAACCTGTTATACATGATTGAAAATGTACTTCTGATAATGACTGAAAGTTTATGAGATTTAGTGAATATTGAACTTACTTGTTTGCAACTACCTTAACTTAGTATGAAGATTGCAACTGTTTTACGTAACTTTAGCTGTGAAAAACTAATAAGAATTTTATATGAAAGGCAATAGATGAACTAACTATTTAGTATTCTTCAAATCAAAATCAGCACTTGTGTTGTATATGTTCTAGAAGAGTGATACATATGTCAAAAGTCAAAACTCAGTTTTGTTAAAGGAGGATTTTTCTTCATTACTATGTACTATTTAAATGTGAAGATGTCTGACATATATGATATTCCTGTTTTGAGATATGTTTATGTATGTGAATGTTGTAATTCCATTGGTAAATGTATACAATTCAGATTTCTAGTAATCAAGATTACTATTTTGGTTCATTAAATTTTCATTCTCTGCAAGTTTACTTTATAATGTGAATTGTAATATTGCTTAGAGTGTACAGGACATTGTGTTAAAATAATGCAATGATGTTAATTTGATTTGAACTCAATGAGTACTAATTTTACTCATTGTGGGGGTGTTGTCACTTAGTAAATATCTAAGTAGACATGTATAAATCTATTATATATATACACCGAGTTCATGAGACTCGTAAATATGAGATTAATTGATTAAGAGACGTCGTAGTCAATATTTATGAATTTAGCGGATCCGACAAAGCCCCTAGGGAGGAAAATAATATGTGACACATTGAGGGGAATCATACTTGAGCCATTCGAAATTAATAAGTGATAGGAACCCAACCTTTGTGATTGGAGATCCCATGAATGAGGTTCATATGGGTAATAACAAGTCACTTATTAGTTGTGCTAGCACCAAAAATTAGTTAATTAATTTTGTTTTTTATCTCTTTCCTATGGTGTGTATGAGAAGTGCTAGACACTGCATTACAGAGAGGATAAGTATATGTAGCTTTTAATGAATTTCATATCCCTTATGGGTGGTGTATGATTTGCAGCATACACTTGATGAAATCACCTATCTAAGTGTCAAGTGGGGCCGCTTGTATGAGATGTTGGCGAAATCTCTAGAGCACTCATGAAAAATTCAGGCACGCACACGGCCTATTTGCGCACCACAACGCCAACGGCAAGAATTGTGGGGGTGTGATGCAGGTGATAAACCTCTAACATACACAAGTGTCTTTGGTTCATATAGCTTACTACACCAAATTCACTATGTTAAGTTTACCATTCTAGGACTAGTTTATATAACTTGCTACACCTGTTTGATGAGTCTTTAAATTATTTTCATTTAATCTTTTAAAATATGTGGGGGATTGTTGTAAATATTGCTTATATATCAAAAGTTCTTCAAATATAAATATTCACTATTTTAGTGAAAAATATTTTTAGATGGAAATCATGATTATTAATTGTGAAATTTTATTATTACTAAAATTATTATTGAAGTTTTTCTTTGACCGATTTTATATATATACTAACAAACCATTCCTTAAATCTCTCTTGAATCATCAAAGCATAAGCATGTCTTCATATACAAGTGTCTCTCTAAAGAATAATTTGGCGTGATTTTAGCAACCGTTCACTCTTTCACAAACTTGTTCATCAAAATAGCTTTTCAAATATGCCTATGTTTATGGGGAAATACTTGGTTTTCAAAGTAGCAATATTGAGCACGTGTATATCCCACATGTTTATTGTGCTCAACGGTTAATTTTGAAAATAGCCTATATAATAATTGTTTTGAGGAGCACACATACAGTACAGAAAAAACTTGATAACACAACTCACGTACAAAACAAAATATATCATTTTCACACTTTCATTTTCTTTCTGGGTTACACTACCTGTCACATAATATCTCTTGTCAGTTCTGAATCCTCGGCTTGTCGAGAAGGGTCTGTTATATCTTAGATTAGAAGGGTTAACGTTCTACACGCGGAAATCCTTGAGGACAGTGCTTTCAGCACGTCTCAGATCTATCTCACTGTTTTTGTTTTGCAGGTCTTTGTAGCATTTTTCTACAACAACACCTACATACCAATGTTCACGGAGATACCCCAGCTGCACTTACTTGACAATGTTTTCACAATTTTATATATGTGTATTATGACAATGTAAAATCCACATCTATTTACTGAATTTCTATTTATAAATTGCTACAAATCAATTTACAATGTTATCACTTGTGATGTCAATCGACTTTCTCTAAATATATAGTCGAGCTATTAATAATATTTGTATAGAAAACCAACTACGACACAAGATTTGGTACCAACTCTTTTTTTTTTAAGTGAAACTTTGTACAATAATATGTTTTTTTTTTTAAATAACAATGATATGTTATTATATAAACATTAAATATTAAGAAAGTAATTTATCATATTTTTTATTTTCGAGGATATTTTTTGGTTACATTTTTCGAGGATATACCTTAAGTATAAACTTTTATTTCTCATGAATTTTTAAAATATAAACCTGATCATCAATCATTCGGTTCAAATTAGTGAATGAATAGTTCAAATACATTTTGTTGGAATTATGCTTCAGAATCAGTTTCAAAGTAAATTTAGATTTTTTTCGTCGATAGATAAATTCTTTTTTAAAATAGTATTTATTTTTATCAAAATTATTTTACGGCCCGTTTGATGCATATAATAAAAGATAGGATAAAATAACTAAATCATATCATTTTTCAATCCAGTGTTTTGGTGATACAACACGGTATGATATGGTTAAGTCATATAATTGTTAAAAGTCATATGATGTTATAAATATGTTAGCAAATTAGAAAACGAAATTTGACTCGTGGGTATAAGTTTACTCAGAACAAAATTGCAATTTTGCACATTTTGTTGAGATATCAAAATAAATCGAGGCATTTTTAAAATGTTATGAAACTTTGTAGATCATTTTTATAGATGTGCAAACAATCAGCTCAAAATTTGATTTCTATATCGAGATTTCCGTTGTTTTGTTTTTTGCGATTTTTACACTTCAAAAATTAATTTGTCCCTTGTTGGAAAATTCCAATTTTATGTGGAAAGCCATATTTTAGCGTCCTAAACATGCTTGCAAAAAAAAAAACTTGAAAAAAAATTCAACCTCTATGTTACTTTTCTCGACTTCAAGTCTACGGGGAAAAATAAGAGGTCAAAAATAGGAAAAATGTCAAATTACAAGGATAGAATCATTTTAACATGGTCATTTTTTAAACTTTACATATATTACTGGATCAATTAATCCTTAAGAAAATTGTATTTTTTATTAGGGGCTCATTTTCAATATTATAATTGGGCTTTTAATTTGATTGACGAAAGCCACCATGGTATTTGATCACTCCATTAATAACATATTTCGGATCTAATGTCCTCATTGGTGTTATTATCGGTCTATTGTGGTTTTTTGCTTGCCTTTTAAAAAAAAATGTATTTTGAGGATATTTCAAGATGGAACTCTACATGGGCGATGAGATCTCTGAGATTAACTTGCTTTGTTGGTACCATACTTGGTGTAAGGGACGTAAGTTGATTATCACAAAATTATGCATTTTATTAATCTTACTTAGAACTTGTCAACATATGGTTGGATTAGTAAGGTCGAAGACCAGCTATTGTCAATATGAGCAAACACCAATAAATATTTTATTTCAAAGATGGATGATTTTAAAGATTGTGAATCTTGCAATTTTCATGATCATCTTCCATACGTGGAAGAAATTTGTTAAGCTTTTAGGATTAATGTTTTGCCTTGTTAATTTCCCAATGATAATCTTTACACTTTTTATGTATATTGTTAACTTGTTCTTGACTTTTTTAATCACTGGTATTGATCTCTGAAGGTGAGAAAAACCACAAGAAGGGGGGGTTGAATTGTGTTTTTGAAAACTTCTTCTTTTACGTTCTAGATAACTGTCCTCAGGTTCAGAGTCTGAAGTAGTTCAGAGTCTGAGTGAGTTCAGAGTCTATGTGCAGCGGATAATGTAAAGA
>Ga0228711_1009688_pt1 | contig 12947 bp, 5 predicted proteins | sample MedpolnodulmetaG_2_FD_177996 | JGI IMG/M metagenome (GOLD analysis project Ga0228711, IMG submission 177996) | Root nodule microbial communities from Medicago polymorpha collected in Santa Monica, California, United States - brown nodules | ecosystem: Host-associated > Plants > Roots > Nodule...
CAAAAACAAAAAACAACAAACAACACCGTTAAATAAATAATAAGTAAAATAAACATTAAATATATTCTAACATAAATTTTAATTCTAACATTAAATAAGTAAAATAATAATTAGAATAAGTTGTATATATAGTAAAAGAAGTAAAATAAACATTAAAATATACTTACATCGACATCGACACATATCCTGCATGCCATATGTCCACCAAAGCGAGGTAAAAGCGTGAGGTCAGAAGGCCCCTCTGCATAGCCGTCTGACCCGGCCTCGTACACCACTCTCGACACCCCCTGAAAACGAACCCCACCATCATGCTGCTGAGGCTGCTCAATCCTGCTGCTGAGGCTCCTCAATATGAGGCTGCTCCTGCTCAATATGAGGCTGCTCATGATGATCCTCATACTGATGCTGCTGATACGCATCAAACTGATACTGGTGAGACTGAGGCTCCTCAAAATGATACGCCTGATCCTGCACCTGCTCATACACCTCATAATCCTGCTGATACTGTGTCGGGTCCACCGTCTCGGATGGACCCGTCTGTGACGTTGATTCCCCAGCAGCATCAACTCTACCAAGTCTCGTTCCCCCACCTCTTCCTCGACCAACCATAGGAGGGTGTAGTGCTTGCTTCTCCCTTCGTGCACTACTAGAAGGGGCAGACCTCCCTAACCTAAGTCTGTCAATCCTATCTTGAGGCGACTCAAGCGGTCTCTAAGACGTATTCCTCCGAGACATATCTGCACAACATTTCAAAAAGCAATATATCAATGACACATTTTCACACGGACACTGTGTCATTTCTAACAATTCAACAACAACACTAATATTTCGACAGTGTCAATTCAGTCCGTAAACTACCACATTGTAGTCAAACTAACTATAATCAACATTAACAAACATATTTCTAACCAATTTCATCATTAAAATTGAAAAAATCAAAAGAAAATTCATTGAGACATTTTAACAAACACCCTGAAATTACCACATTTCACTCTAAACAACATCTAATATACTATTCCTAACTTAATTTATCACTAACAATCATAAAAACTAACATGCAAGCAAAATTTATATAAACCTAAAAATGTTAAATTTCTTATAAAATTCGAGAATTTCAACCAAAAAAATGCAATGAAGTAGGATAATCATCACTTACTTGATATTGCGGGAGAAATTGGCTTTGAATGGCGCAAGAATGGTGAAAATCGCACTTGGAGGGGAAAATTTCGTGTTTGGAGAAGTTGGAAAAATGAGGCACCGTGTCTCTGTTTTGCAGATAAATGAATTAAGTCACGCTGCGTGAGTTAACTCACGCAGCGCTACTTAAGTCACACATACATTATAACGTGCGTTAGTTTAGTCACGCAACGTGACTTAACTAATGCAGGGGCATTATTGTCCAATCAATTGGGTGGGAGCGAAACGTGCAGGGCGAAGAGCAGTAATCTAACTTTATTTCAAAATCAAGTATGAATGCATATCGACATTAAGATGATAAGTAGACATAAGAATATGATAGACCCCTTTGATAGAATAACCATATGTAGGGTCATGTTTCTAGATCCATTTGTTTATAACATTATTATGCAAAGCAACATTAGAAAGCAACAAAACACACCCGGTCAATAACTCCTCCTTCCAAGTAAATAGTCTTCTTCTCCACCTTCAATCCCATCAAATGATTTTTTAATTGAATAAACCAACAAATTAGTTCCCACTACGTAAAAAACTCTTAAATATAGATCCATGATTTTATGAATATATTAAAAAGATCCCTAACTCTTTTAAACTCTTACATTAGTCACTACTTACTTTCAATTCAGTCATCATATTTTAACAACTTAATTACCGCCGATTAGTCCCAAAGTTTATCCAATTACTCTCAATTTAGTCTCTATCATAATCTTTGAAGGACAAATATGACTAAAACTCAAAAGAGTCATAGTCATTTTTTAAATATTCATAAAGTTAAGAACCTATTAAAAATGACCTAGACAGTTAGAGACTAATTTGATATTATTTAATTGTTTACTATTTTTTAATTTCTCCATCAGAAATCGTTTTAGTCTCTAATGACCAGTTTTTGTTTTTACTTTTACCACGTACTCAGCTTTTTACGCTCAATTGATCAAATTAATTAATTGCATTTTACTACTTATTCTCCGTCTCCTCCTCTTTTTGTTTTTGCTGTTATTATTATTTTTATATCTGTTCTCTCAATATAATTAATATTAAATTGAAAAGAGTAATTGTGAATTATGCTACAAAAACATTTTTCATTAACGGCATGGAAAATGTAAATCAAATTATTAGAAAAAAGATTGTAAACAAAAAGAATTGGAAAAAAAATAATGAACAAAAAATGCATACTTGAGAAATAAGTATCAATAATTCTTGTAAAAAAAAGTAGTAATAATTTTTTGATACTATAAAATGAGATATAATTTTTGATAACTTTTTGTCGTTAGAATGACAATAATCTAGGAAAAGGGGGTATTTTTCTTTTGGGTAACGAACGAGGACTGGTTAGTTACGCAAAGTTCTTTCCCTATAAAGGCAAATAAAAATAATGTCTCTCGATACAAAAGTAGTTTATAATCAATTACTGTTTGTATTTATTTGACATTTCTGAAACCATGACCTAGCTAGTATGAGGGAAGATGGAGCCCTTCTATGGGACTGAATGACTGATATGAGACCACCAAATAGAGACAATACTGTTTATGGCCATGCTTGTTGAAGTTGCTAGATTTCAACATGAAACACTATGATGTGCCCTTTTTAAGGCAAACACAACAAAATGATATTTGCCTATCGGCCGAATCACAAGCTATATCATTCTCTTTAAGATTTTGTTCGTTATTATCCAAATTATATATGTAAGATTGATGATCAACCGCGACATTCCTTAGATAAATCAATTGAGATAAATTGTATCGATTCATACCACACTGTAGAAATAACATTCACCCCTACATCATGGCGAAGCTGTGAGTTATGCTCATGGGCAAATTCCCTTTATGAAAAGGTATAATTCGAGTCAATCAGACATCGGATGCCAAATCTGCACTATTTCCATCGAGTATTTCTTGCATGCCACTTCATCTTCAATACGTGCGGTCAGTTTGCTTACATAAAAAATGGCTATCACGATTCACGACCACTCTTATTATGGTTGGAGACTAGTTGAAACTTGAAACCAAAATGGACAAAAATGAGAGAATTTCTTCTACTACATAAACACTAATAGTTGGTGCTAATTTTTCAATGCGGGACATCCACAATTTTCAATTCACCCACACCGGTTCCTAATCTTAAGATTTGATGTTTACTCTTCAATTTTCCACCAATTCCGGCTAAGGTTCTAACACTATTTAGTTCTCCTCGTAAAATTTAACCTAGGTTCCCTGCCGTGTCTTATCAAGTAATCATACACTACTTGTAGATGCTGAGCACACGTAAAAGGTAAAGGGAAAACTAAAATCAACTTTTCTCAAAGCAAGCAAAGTCCCGATTTGGTTAATATGTTGAACAAGGTTCATTCTAATTTTGGTTCGATGTTAATGTGGTTGGACTTTGTGGTGCAATTTTATTTCTGTTTTTGGAGTAAGTGAGTTCAACACAAACTCTTCAGTCTTAAGTCACCTACCTTTGTTATCTATTGCACTACCATTTTCATTTTGCAATATTCATCGCGTGTTTGAATTACTGTATTTTTTTTTGAATGGAAATAATGTGGTTTTGAATACTTTTGATAAAAGTTTCGCTTTAGAGATTTTTAAAATCAGTTACACTACTCATTCCGTTTCAAAATAATTGAGTCATTTGTAAAAATAAATGTCTTATGATATCAATTAAATAACACGTTATGGAATGAGGAACTAAAATTTTAACAAACTTATCGTCAAACCAAACAAACATACAGAGTGATGGCTAGGGTTAAATAGTCATTGCACCCACTTTTGTATGACCATATGATGTCGGTTAAATAGTGAGAATTTGATCTTATAATTTTAAGAGACAAAATTTCAATTTCATGTGAAACGATTATAAAATAGTCATTGCACCCACTTTAATTAATAATAATTTTTACTTTCCTCAATTTTCTCTTTCTTTTCCTTTTCTATTTTTACAAAAGTTGATTTTATGCCATTCTGTTGCAACCAGTTTGAAGAACGAGTTGCACTTGAGTCAAAAAGAGAAGATCAGAGTTGCACATATTTGTTTGAGTTTTATGCTAACTATATAGATACACTATGCTTTTAAATTTCTATCTAGACCAAGCAAGAACCCAGTTTTGACAAAAAAGAAGAAGCTAGAAACGCAAATTCAGTTTTGACAAAAAAGTTTTCTCTAAAACAATAGTGCAGTTGATCCCACCAAATTGCGCATTTGGTAGCCTATAAGCACAAACATTCTCTTTTCTATAAAGTTTATTATAAGTCGAAGGCGGTTTTTCCATTTAGTTTGAAGTTGTCATGAAACAAGATTAAGATTTAAGAAGGCTTGGACTGTTAGAAGAGAATCACGTTTAAAAAAGAGCAGAATGCTACTCAAACTACAACAATAAATTCCACCTCTCCTAGTTTACTTGAGTTACAAGCTAACTAGTCTTACTTAGTTTAATCTAGTGTATTAGCATGTCATTAGGCTTAATGTACTTTACATATTGCCTATAATTAAATACACATTGTACTCACTTTCATATCTATGAGAAATGAGACTATTTTCTATCTTTTGCTTTCCATAACACCAACCCTTAGGATGAGCAGATTCAATAAAGAATATAGCATCGCTAATTTCAACATGTAGGAAAGTGGCTATGCCAATATTACCAAAAAAAGTTTCAAGATGGTCTCTAAACATCCCTCCACAAGTTGACACACGATGCTACCCTCTAGAAGCCTCATCTGAGTTCCATTCGATCCAACGATGAGGAGACATGATCCAACTGACTTGCTTGATAGAAGGAGGGACATGAGTACGACATTGCACATTGAAATGATTGAGAATTAACTATTTAATTATTATTTAGAATTAACTATTTAGAGAGAATTAACTATTAGTCTCTCTAAATTAACTATTTAATTATTATTAATTTATCTATAATTTCAACTTAAAAGAATAGTTAAATTATTAAACTAATGATATTTTATAGTCTTATCAATGATATGTCATAAAAAGTCGTTTGGAATACGAGAAGTGAACTTTTTAAAAAAAAACTTGGACTAAAACTGAAAATTGGTATTTAGAGGAACATAAAAATTTTTTTAGAGGAGAGGGACTAAAGATTCATTTGATTATTTCTTTAGTTTTAAAATTAATTTCATGGAATTATTTCTTAGTGTTGATTTTCAAAATAAAAATATTGACAACAAAATTTTATAAATAAATTTATTTTCTAGGAACAAATTTTCAATATATTTTAACATGGTGATGGTGAAGAGTGGCGACATTGGTGATAGTGATTGTAACGGTGACAAAGGTATATATTAGTGGCAATAATGGAAATGGTGATGAAGGTTATAGTAGTGGCAAAAGTAGTGATGACAGTTGCAACAAGCAATGGTGACAACAGCTGGTGGTGGAAGATTATCACAGCAACAACAGCAGTGGTAGTAGGTAGTAAAAGATATAGTTTGAAGGGTTAAAGAAAAATACATGATGGCATGTTAAATAAACCAAAAACAAATAAAATGTATTCTCCATGCCCAACTATAAAAATAAATTAAGCAAAACAAGTTTTCAAAATAATACCAAAAGCAGACAATCAAACATTTTAAAGTTTCAAAAACAATCTTTCAAAAAAAAAAAAATTTCTAAAAACAAAATATTGTTTAAAAAAACAACTATTAGCTGCAAACAATGATTATACATACCATTTGTTTTTAGGTGTTGCATTGTCCTTTTACATGTATTCAATTTTTAGGTATACTTAAGAAAGTTGCTGGCTTATAGACCCAAACAATGTTTCTTTTTTCTACCATACTTTAAGGTAGAAATTCATAATGAACTCATAGATGAGAATCAAATGAACTGTTAATTTTTTTTATTACTTCAACAATTGTAGTTAACCATCATTCAGATTAACATTGTTTCGGAATGGGTTTCTGTGCGATCACAAACTGCAGGCAATTACACAGTCAAGGATTCATGAGTCATGACTGTCTGATTTAGATTGAAACGTTCAATCTCGATCGGACGGTCATGGATTGCATGACTGCACACAGTCTATGACTTCCTTTGTTTCGAATCCCTACCATTTGTTTAGGTAAATTAGTGATTATTTTGGATTTTGGAGCTCTTTAAAAATTCCTCTGGGACCATTTTGACTATGAATCATTGATATTTTTCTTTACTCCTATATTTTTGTTAAAACTGGTTTCTTATTCAAGATCTCCCATGAAAAAAAAAATATATATAATCACAACTTGCACATTCTTCCCAAAAGTATCTTACTTTAGGAATACAAATTTCAAATAATTTAACATCATTATCTCTCCTTTTGTATATCCTTTCCCAGTTTGCAATTTTGCTTCTGCACAAAGTAAACATGTTTTACACAAAGTAAGCTACATATCAAGAATACAATCATGTATCCCATAAAAGCATAAGATGCATATTTACCCTATTATATATTGAAACTAAACCTAGAATCACATAGAAGGCACCATAAAATCTTGAATAAACCATCAATTCAGTCCCTAAAATATATAAATACAAGTAGTAGTCCCTAAAGCTTATGACATCCGTTAATTTAATCCCTAAAGTATATAAAAATCAGTCATGTTGGTCCCTAGCATCTTAATAGCAGGGACTAAAGTGAGAAATTTTATTTTATATACACTAAATTGAAGAGAGTGATACTATAGAAACTAAATTGATAGTTTATTCTAACATCTTAATCATGGTTTTTAAAAAGGCCTGCAATTTGAGCTTTGACTTCAAGGTTTTTATGTCCGGGCATCTGTAGTATGACAGCGACTGAAGCCACATCAGTCGCATTCGACCACAATTCTCTGCAATATCAAAAACCGTGTTGCCAGCAGAATTGTTACCACATTTTAAAACCTTAAGCGTAATAGTTATAACCCTTGGCATCTTGGTAGCCAATTAGTTCAACTTCAATACCAATGGTGTCGTGTTTTTTTTTTCTTTCTTTTTGACACAAACCAACCGTGTCATGTTGGACCTGAAAGCTATGCTTTATATCTTGTGAATATTCACAAAATTGACACCATTGGTATTCAAAATATACATGAACTAAATTAAAATACCAACGAAAGAATGAGGATTTTTATACTGTGAATGGCTCCATTACAGATATATTAATCAGGTAAGAATTCAAAATTTTCAACAGAAACAGACATGAATTATCACAGGACACATCTATTGGTAATGACAACATAAATAATGGTAGATCCCTCCTTATATGCTATATTATTATAGCAAACAAGCAGATCAGTAGAAATACACTGACCTGTCAGTAGTTTCGCTCGTCTTGGGGAGCACAAAATTTTCTTCTGCGGGAAGAGATAAAAACCCATAAATCGCATCACTTTCATGAAGTAAAGAAAACATTGCTGTAAACATTAATAGAAGGCGTCTTACATTTGTTATCATTTTAGATACAAAGTGCACCCATATCATGTGTCACTGAGTCATATTCACAAGATACTCCAGCTTTTGCAGAAATCCCTTTCTTCGTATCTTTTTTGTTCCTTCTGGAGTCAGCGGCTTGGTTACTGATGCAAGAAAAGAACATAAAACTATGTCAAGAATCAACAAAGTTAGAGAACATTTGGTTAAAAAGAAAAAGAAAAAAAAGTTAGTGAACATCGTGACAGTTCCCTGGAAAATAATTGTGAACACTCGGCAGACATTATCTGAATAGTTGAACTTAAAACAGGACTAGAAAAGATAAAAAGTCTAAGATGCATACACTAGAAACTTAGCAGATTGTTTCCCCGACGAAGTTCCACAACAAGCTTTGTATTTCTTTTTTGAACCGCACGGGCAGACCCTGTTTCTAGGAATCTTCTGTGGTTAACGCCGATAGAAGGAGCAGCAAGAACAATAAACAAAAATGCCAAAAGAGATCATAATATTAGAAGTGTTTGTGAACAACATATTTATTTTAAATCACCTCCCCCCAACCCAAACGTAACTAAACACCAACAAACCAAAAATAGAAGGGAAAAAAAGAACCTTGTCATTTTGCTGCGACGTGATATTATCATTGGTTTTTGTGGAGCTATTGCTCACTTCATCATTAGTGCCGTGACTGCTCTCCTCTACCATGGTTTCTTTGTGCTTCTCATGACTCTCATTATCATCGCAACCTGAAGATCCCAGGAATTCGAGATAAGAGTTAGAATATAATGAATAAACATAAACATGAATGAATCATACAGAGATATAATATGCTACACAGAAACAAATTACCAATTATGGACAGTTCAGAAAGTGAAAATTGCGATGACTAGACAATCGACATTACCAGTAGTACTAGCCTGATTAGGAAGGCAATCAGAATTTGAAGAGCACTCTTCTGCTCCTTGTTCAGCTATTAGAAACTCTATTGCAGCATCAACATCTCCATTGACCTGCTCTAGAATCTGCAACAAGGAATTTATACTTATATGTCAAGCTGTTAATATTCACGCAAGACAAGAAACACACAAACAGAAAGAGGCATGCACTTATATTGCACCTGTTCCACTTTTTCTCTGTTTTCACATCCACTTCCAGCCATAACCACCTTTACCGACCCGGGCTGAAAAGTTTTCATACCAGCTTGAGCATACGGTTTGCTAGCCCTATCTTTCGGTTGATGTGATGGTGCTGAAATGGCATCAGCCTTTCAAAAACTAGAATTAATCAGGAAATAGCTACTATTGAGTTTTAACTATTAATTTGAGAATTAGGAAACAAATGCCAATAAGAACCTTAATTACAATTGACCTTGCAGGTCCATCACAAGGATCATCCTTTAACCGCACACTATTATAATGCTCCCCATCATGATAAGACCTAGAAAAACACCATACCCAAATAAAGCATCAAAATTCATATGCAGGGTCGAGACAATTATTCTGAACTGGTTTTCTATAGAAGCGATTGATATGCACACCTTAAATCTTATATATATATATACGCACAAACAGGTCTATTGCATTTAGAACGATGTTACTAGTTTCCATCTCTTAAATGATACTCCCTCCGTCTCATAATAATTGTCACTTTTGCATTTTTGTTTGTCTCAAAAGAATTGTCACTTTAGAATACCAATACAACATTCATTATTATTTTCCACTAATATAACCTTATTTATTGAAGTTCATTCCATTAACTACTCCACTAACTATAATTAATAGGGTGTTTTAGTAAATGATACTAATTTTACCATTAAAATCAACTAAACTACATTTTCTTAAAACCTGCGCACAACCAAAATACGACAGTTAATTTGAGACGGAGGGAGTAAAATGGTAATATTAGCCTGATAAGAAACTACTAGTTAAAAACTACTCGAGCCACATGTTAGTAAGATCTGAAGATTAATAAACAATACGATCTGAATCCTAGGAATAATCATTAACATAGTTTTCTGTTAATGAATAATAATGAATGGATGTCTGCTCATTGATTTCATCAACATTCCGTCAAAATAACCTAACTAAATTATATCAGCTAATAACAGCTTCCTAGACAAAATTTAATTATCGTTTACCACACTTCATATCAGAATAAACAACGTAGACTATTATTCTAGTACTCTCTGTGATTCTATGGTATTGCTTTTATTAACAGAATAGTGCATTTGAAAGCATAGGTCTCCAAATCATAAAATGAAGACCTAGAGTCTTCCAGCAAGTTGAAGATATGAACAATTATTTGCTTGTTCAGTCATAGATTTAGCATATCGAAAAAATCAATATAATGCTCAGCCTAAAAAAATTGACAACACGGGGAAATTTCACACTATTGAAGGCCTTAGGATACTGGAGGTATGTAAAATACTTAGGCATAACTACACTCATAATAACAATAGACTCCACAGTACTTACAAATGGACCATGTGAACTTGAGAATCATCGAAATTTCTTATGTACCACCGAGGAAACATGTTCTGCATAGGAAAACCAATAAGCGTGTGAATCTCAGTTAATTTAAGAGAGCAACAACATGCATTGCAAAGTCTATATAGAAATTTTAGAAGCACTTGGACAAGTACACTCATGTGTCTTCAATCTTGAAATTCACGATGAAGCATACAAATTTAAAAAACAAAACAAACTTTATGGGGCAAAGATGATATGCTACTTAAATATCTCCACTATGGCACACCCCAATCTTCATTCAGGTGTTAGTAGGAATAATCTAATCAATCAACAGTGTATCATATAAAAAGATGTGACATGAGAATACAAGGGGGGGGGAATTAAACATGTTCAAGGGCTACTCACCCGATGGATGCATATGTTACTATGTGTTACAAGAGAAGCTGCCTGCAATTCCATATGTCCAGCCCAAGTACCATCATTTTCCATGGTCTGGCAATAATCATCAAATGGGACTTCATCTTCAATAAAGGGCTCAAACATCTCCCGGTTTTCCTGTTATCACAGCTTCATGAGTCATGACCATTTATGTAAAAAGAGGGAAACTGATATGGAAAGCTTGCATAATAATTCAAATGTGTACATCTAGCAAAATCTGTCCAGTTTGCATATTCAAAAAAGGGAACAGACTCGACCAATGGTTATGTATAAGAATATCATAGTAAAGATAAGAGTACGTAGGAAATCAGAAATCCTTATGACTGAGCATCTATTTTCTGTTGTTCTGCAACCTCTCCTTATATTTAAAAGGTTAACTATCAATATACAGTCGATTAAGTAGGTAAAGGTCCTGAATATAACAATCATTTGATTGCCCCAATCAATTTTCTTCCTACAGATTTACGACAATATAAACTACAGATTTAACTAAAAGTTTCTGGCCATATTTTTTATTTTTTTTTACTTTCATGATCAGAAGATTTAAAGATAAGAGGGGCCAATTGATTAATGACGTATTATTGTGCAATTAATTCCATATGGATCAAAATCATTACAAAAACAGTTCAGAATCTCAACAAGAAAAGAAAAGGAAAGAAAAATTTGTTTCCAAAACATCATACCAATATGTGTTTCACCACCATGCTGCGGTACTTTTGATGTTCCTCCTCATTACCTTCCAACTGATCAGCAAGGGCTCTGGATAACAATACAACAATACGTATGTTAAAACTATATATAAATGACGCTTTTCACACAACTGACTCGTTATACTGTAAACACGAAGTTCAATGTGACTCACTCTTGCAAGAAGGGAAAAGGGATATGCCATAGAGATCTAAATCTGAATTAATAACTGATAATGAGGCCAGGTTGGTAACTATTGTGCAAGTGCAAATACCTAAGATGCAATGGATTGATGGAACATGACTATTTGCTGAAGAATGATACTCTACTAGACATGATACAAATAATAGTAATTGCCGATGGAAAGAAGCATTAAAGCAGACCTGAAGAAACAATTACCGTCTGCTGTCACTTCGACAATGCGAAGGCCTAGAGCATCCACCTGAGTCCGAAATTGAGAAGTAACATCCTGTTTTCCCTGCTTCTTGTTCTGTCACAAAATAAATGACCAATCACAAATAGCCGAGTATACAAACTACATTCATCATTCCTATTAGCATTACCAAACTTAAATTTGGGTTTGTTACTTACAGAATTGATATAGAAGGTATCATCATTCGTAATTTTCAAATCTTTTACACTAATATCAGATACAATTAGATATCTTAATACTATCAATCGTGGCATTTTGAAATAGTTTGTACTGACGGGTCTGTTTAGATTGACTTATTTTAGCTTATCTACTGATATAAGTTTGACGAGACTTTTACTGTTACGAACTTGTGAAAACAGTTCATAACATATTCTCCAAGACGGTTTTAAAAACAACTTATAACTTATATGAAAACAATTTAATATTTTATCCTATGCTATAGAAATAATATATAATCACTGAAGATTGAATGCAGATAGATAATTAAAAAATAAAAAAACTTGAACGAAATATGAAGAAGGTGAAGAGTACATACTTGTGGGTTTTGTGGCTTCTTCTGTGGTGGTTTCTTGTGTTGCTTCGGTTTTGCCATGTTGATGTTCTAAATCGGAAAAAGAAGACAGAGATTTATGTTTAAAACGTCGGTTGTAGAGGGAAGACAGGCGCAACTGAACTGAAATAGAACAACTTACTTAGGTGGGTGTTACCAGCCCATGGGCTTCGCAAACATAGCTCAAAAGGGTTTTATTTTAAAAAAATAAAAATAAATACTTTTTCCATTCCTTTGTTAAATATGATAAGTTATACATTGTAAACTACTTGAATTAATAAAAATAAACTATAAACTTGTGAAGAAACAACTGTTATCAAATGAGAAATTTTATGACCGAATAAACCAAACTAGTCGAGTATACCTTGTTTGAGTCATGTCTCCAAGGCCAAGACTATGGTACAGTGGAAATATCAACTTCATTGAGGGACAAAACTAGACGAACTAACAGACCCTGCTCCAAAATAAACAAATCTCTCATCCACTTGAGATCACATACTCATTCATTTCCCACAAACTATCATATACCAATCACTCAACCGCACTCTCATAGACCAAAAAGTATCTTTGGAACGGGATTCTGAGAGGAATTGCCCCTACCCTTCCATAAGGATGTAGAAAGGTCAATAACACCTTTAGTGAACCAATATTGTTGAGGACAAAATCCTTATTTGATGTTTTAAAGATTACAAACATTTAATACTTGTTTTTTAACTTGTTATCTACTAATGAATTTTGTGAGAAATGTTTCATGAGAATGTTCTTAACATAAGAA
>Ga0228711_1009690_pt1 | contig 12945 bp, 9 predicted proteins | sample MedpolnodulmetaG_2_FD_177996 | JGI IMG/M metagenome (GOLD analysis project Ga0228711, IMG submission 177996) | Root nodule microbial communities from Medicago polymorpha collected in Santa Monica, California, United States - brown nodules | ecosystem: Host-associated > Plants > Roots > Nodule...
ACCTGAAGAAACCTTAAAAAAAAAAAAAAAGGGCATAAACAGGTAGCGATGACAGGACATACTTCAGTAAAACCAAACGACCACCCAATGATAAATGTCTCGACTTTCAACCCGACAGTCTAGATTTGATACGATTGATAATAGGATCCCAAAAAGCTACATGACGCACATTACTTCAAAACCAATGATGCTTCAGACAACCAAGAAACAAGAACATTCACCCCAACCAACTGAATTTGAGCAAAATTCACCTTCAAACCAGACATGGCTTGAAATAGAAGAAGCATAGCTCGCATCGACCGAATGTTAGCCCAAGTTTTCTCACCCAAAATTAAGGTGTCATTAGGAAATTGGAGGTGAGAAACCACCACTGTAGAACCGCCACCCATCTTTTAACCACTAAACATATTACTTTCTGACAAAGAACTCATCAAAACATGGAACCCCTCCGCGGTAAGGAGAAACAGAAAAGGTGAAAGAGGGTCACCTTGTCTCAACCCCCATCCCAAATAAAACTCGTCAGTGGGGAGACGTTAACCAAAACCGAGGATGAGGTCGTGCCAGTGCATTCTTTCATCCATTTCCTCCATAGAGCTGGAAACCCCATTTTTACCATCACATCATCTAAATAATCCAAGTTAATAGAGTCATAGGCTTTCTCAAAATCCACCTTAAAAAGTAATAACTCCTTTTTACTTTGTCAGGCTTCGTCAGCAATCTCATTAGCCACCAGAATGCCATCAAGAATCTGACAGCCTTTAACAAAAGTAGACTGAGAATCAGAGATAACCGAACCAATCACCACTCGAAGCTTATTAGCAAGCACCTTCGCCAATATTTTATACATCTATATGATTTATTATTTTCTTTATAAAAGTTCTCCTATTTAATTTCTCAATAAAAAACAAAAAATACATTTTTTGTTCTCTTATAATGTTGATATCTGCATAAGTAAATATGTAAAAGTTTGCTAAAAAAAAAGTAAATATGTAAAAGTAACACACCTTTAAAAAAATTTATTACTCAAATAATTTTCTTGTTAAATATGTTTTTACCAGAGGTTGTTTGAGAAATGTAAGTCAATTAAACAAGAAAAATATATAAGTAAACATGTATGTTTTATGAAATGAAAAAATTTATTTACCCAGATAGAATTATTTATGCTGTGATCGTATCAATCAAAATTATTTATTAATCTTTCATTTTTTATATTATTTTATATTATATAAGAAGATAAATGAATAATTTTTATCGGTTCGAGCTCTAGTAACTCTACCCATATTTTGTTGATTTGTTATATAGTTGTCACCTTTATAGATTTTTTTAATCTTATGTTATTTTCAAGTGGCGTGGCACTAAGAGACAAAGTCATTACAAGGAAAACTTTACCTTTGACTTTATGATATATATTTATATATACACATATATGAGTTAATATCAATTGATACTAAGATTTTAAACAACATATATAGTAAGATACCTCTCATAATTCTTTACCACATAATCGTATTATAAATTATAAAATATATTGTTGGATTGAAAGCAATTATTACAAAGATCATCTCTAAAAAATATTATATCAAATCAGATATCATTTGATATATTAACACGATACATAAAATTTAACGCATATGATAAAAATTTATAAGATGTTAATTTTGATGCAATTTATTAACATATTAAAAGATATCTGATTATTGTAGAAAAAAATTTAGACGTATCTATGCGATTATAACTTTCAATTTAATGATGAGTTTTATGATATGATTATGTTTAATGGATGTGTCATATATTAAGTTTGACATTACCATGTCAAATCATCCTAACTATATTATATATATATATATGTATTCGTTTATGAGTTGCATCACAAGAAACACCAAAATGACAATTCTTACTACCATTTTTGTCATATCTAAGTTACTATTGTTCTTCACCAAATTTTCCACTGCAGCCGATACGATTAGTCAATCAGGATCACTTTCAGATGGCAGCACCTTGATTTCCAAAGATGGAACTTTTGAGTTGGGTTTCTTCAGTCCTGGCAATTCCCCAAACCGCTATGTTGGAATATGGTACAAAAACATCCCAGTTAAAACTGTAGTTTGGGTTGCCAATCGTGATAATCCAAGCAAAGATAACTCAAGCAAGTTGATCATAAACAATGAAGGAAACCTTGTTGTTCTCAGCAACAATCAATCTCTTCTCTGGTCGACAAACACAACAAAGAAGACTTCAATTCCCATTGCGCAACTCCTCGACAATGGAAATTTAGTACTTAGAGATGAAAGGGATGAAGAGAATTTCTTGTGGCAGAGCTTTGACTATCCTGATAATACAATATTAGCAGGAATGAAGATTGGATGGGACAAGAAAAGTGGTATAAATAGAGGTTTCAATGCGTGGAAAAACTGGGAAGACCCGTCTTCGGGTAATTTTACTTCAGGTATGAGACTTAGCATTATTCCTGAAATGTTTATTTGGAAAGACTCAGTTGAGATCTTCAGAACAGGACCATTTAGTAACGTATTTGCATTGCAAGAGAATCCACTTTATAGTTACGAATTCGTAAACAATAAAGACGAAGTGTATTATATATACACACTCAAGAACACCTCTGTGATTACCATACTTGTTTTAAACCAAACTCTTTTACTTCGTCAACGTCTCATTTGGATTCCTGAATCGAAAACTTGGAATGTTTACCAAAACTTTCCTCAAGATAGGTGTGATGATTATAATATCTGTGGTGCAAATGGAAATTGTGTCATCGGTGGATCGCCGATTTGTAAGTGCTTAGACGGGTTTAAGCCAAAATCATCTCAACGGTGGAATGCAATGGACTGGACACAAGGATGCGTGCGAAGCGGAAATTGGACTTGTGGACACAAGAGTAGAGATGGATTTGTTAAAGTTGTTGGAATGAAGGTACCAGATACTAAAAATTGTTGGGTTAATGAAAATATGACACTTGATGAATGTAAGGTCAAATGTTTGCAAAATTGTTCATGTACAGCTTACTCAAGCTTAAACCCTAAGCAAGGAAGCGTCGGTTGTTCCATATGGTTTGATGATCTTGTAGATTTGAGAGGTTCAGAAAGTGGGCAAGACTTGTATGTACGAACAGACACTTCTGATATAGGTAAGAATTTCACTACTTTTTTAAATATACTACTCCCTTCGTCTCAAAATGCAAGTAAAAATGTCTCAACATAAATTAATGTATTTGATACAAATTTTGAACTAAATACATTAATTTTTGTTAACCAATTTTTGCTTATATTTTGGGACTAAGAGAGTATAATTTAAAATAAGGGAAATGTTAACCGGTGCCTCCAGGGCACTGGTTAAGGAATTATAAAAGGAAATTATGTATTGGAAATTGTGTATTATACTTTTTGAAAGTTTAAAAAGTGTTATTTTCAATGCAAAACTTGATTTTTCTTTCTACTTTTAGTTCCTTAACTAGTTCTTCGAAGACACTCGTTAACAAGACTCTTAAAGTAATTAGAGGATCATTGGTTTTTTAGACTCGGAAGTGTTTCAATGCAGATAATAAACACGGGCGTAACAAGAAGGTTAGCTTTGGAGTTCCAGCCGTTGTTTCAGTAGTCATTGTGATGCTATTGGCATTCTCCATTTACAAAAGAAAGATGAATAATAAAGGTGCTTTTCTGACCCATAAAGCATTTTAGATTCATAATATTCTATAGGGTAAGATTATTTGTTTAAACTTAATTTTACGGTTGACAAATGAGATAAATATTGTATTATGCATAATCTATAGGGTAAGATTATTTGTTTTAACTTTTACAATTAAATCAATAATTTATTTTTGTATAGGGTAAGATTATTTGTTTTGGTTATTGGGTAAGATTATTTTGTTTGGACATGTTAGACAAATCTTATTTTTAATTGTCCACCTCAGTATCTACTAAATGTAACTAACCAATGATTGAACATTTCAAACAATTTTTTAGACATATATATCATATTTTTAATTGGGCATCTCAGTATCTATTAAACGTAACAATGATTGAACATTTCAAACAATTTTACTAGAATTTACGTTTTGAAATATTTGTTTTTCACTTTTTTACTTGCTTAAACATTTTGAGTGGTTTCTTTCCTTTTTTTTGAGGAAGAGTGGTTTCTTTCCTTGTTTTATAAAATTAAGTTAATCAATATTGAGAATATATATATTTCATCCATAGTAGTCAATATGGTTGCCTCCAATGCTTTAATTTTTTTTAACGCCTTGTCCACATGTACCAAACCAAAGAGAAATCAGAAAACGACATATGGATGGAAGACAAAACTGATGTAGAGCTTCCTTTCTTTGATCTTTCAACAATGCTAGATGCAACGAATAAGTTCTCAACTGACAACAAACTCGGTGAAGGTGGTTTTGGACCGGTATACAAGGTATATATAAACTTACCTTTCAATAGGGTTAAAGTAAATTTATCTTTCAAAAATTAGGGTTAAAGTAATAACTCATGAATCTCATTGTTTATATAAATACTTTTTTTTTAATGTAGGGTATACTACAAGATGGCCAAGAAATCGCAGTCAAAAGGCTCTCTGGGAATTCTATACAAGGATTGGAAGAATTTAAGAGTGAAGTAATATTATGTGCTAAGCTTCAACACCGAAATCTTGTTAAGGTGATTGGCTGTTGCATTGAAAAAGATGAGAAAATACTAGTCTATGAACACATGTCAAACAAAGGCCTTGATTCATTTATTTTTGGTACGTAATATTTTTAAAGCTAAATATTCATAGGTTAATCTAACACGGACGTCTAAAATATGATTTAAAGGTGGAGTTTTACCATTTATAGTAAAAAATAATTTTTTTAAATAAAAAATGACTAAAAATAATATTTTATTAAAACTTGCCAATAATAATAAGAGGGTTTATCGTAGGATCGGGTTCATATTAGACAATCTCTATTAGCCATTATACTTGTTTTTTTCTTATAAGTAAAATTTACTAATGATGAGCAAAATAGCACAAGATGTGCAAAGCCGCTCTAAAATTACAAACAAAGTTAAAAAAAGATTGTCAACCATACAAAGTGAAACAAACACTAGAGAAAGCCACCAAATAACATCACTAGCCTAATTAATCACCAAATTTATCATTGAGATTTTAATTTCATCACAGGCAAGTCCTGCCACACCTGCATATGATTACTTGAAGGAAAAAAAAACAGCCGCTTTATTTGATTTGTTTGTGCATGTAATTTTAGAATGAAAGAACTACTAAATTGATTGGACAATGTTTACAGATCCAATTCAAAGTAAACGGTTAGATTGGTCGACGCGTTTTAACATCTTGTATGGAATTGCTCGAGGTCTTCTTTATTTACATCAAGATTCAAGATTGAGGATCATACACAGAGATTTGAAAGCAAGCAATATTTTATTAGACAATGATATGAATCCAAAAATTTCAGATTTTGGTTTGGCTAGAATGTGTGGAGCTGATCAAATCGAAGGAAAAACAAGTCGAATAGTTGGCACATAGTAAGTATCTAATGATGATAAAGTTTTACTATGATTTATTGAACATCAATTTTATACAGATTTGTTTCTTTTCAGTGGTTATATGGCCCCTGAATATGCCATCGATGGATTATTCTCTATTAAATCAGATGTATTTAGTTTTGGCGTATTACTCCTCGAACTTATAAGTGGACTGAAAAATAGGACACGTACCTACAATCAACAGGATCACAATCTTATTGCGCATGTGAGTAAAAAAAAAAAACTGTTATGGGACATAAAACTAGTAGATATTAACACTTTAAATTGTTGCAGGCATGGAGATTATGGAAGGAGGGAACTATACACACATTGATTGATACTAATTTGATGGACACATGTATTCTACATGAAGCTTTGCGGTGCTTACAAATTGGCCTTTTATGTCTGCAACATCTTCCTGCTGATAGACCAAACATGACATCTGTGGTAGTAATGTTGAGCAGTAATTCTGCTTTACCTCAACCACATGAACCAAGTTACTTATTTACAAACGTATCCAATGAAATAGAATCTTCATCTTCCGAAATACAGATATCGTCTTCAATAAATAAAGTAACTATCTCCTTATTAGATGCTAGATGAAACATTCTAGATTATCGAAGTTTATATAAAATTACATAATTTGTATTATATTTGGGGGTGTGTGTGTGAGATATAGATTTCTCGATGGTGTGATCCAGACGTGGGGAGGTTGTTGGATTATACACAGCTTTGGATTGGACCTCTAATCAACAGTTTGACAATGTCGGTTTTGTACTTGATAGTAAAAGGGTTGTTGATTGTGTCAATTCTATCTTAGATGATAATAGCAAATTTGGGTGTATTATTACTGCTTGTAAACAGTTGCTAGTGGATAGATTTCAAAACTCTCATGTCGAGTTCAACAGAAGGCAAGCAAATAGGGTTGCTCACGAGTTAGCTTAGGCAGCCGTGTCTAATCCTAACCCCCCCATATTATTGATGATGTACCTACATGTATTTGGCATATTTTAACTAATGAAATGCAATGAATTTCTTACTATAATTATCGATATCTTTGATATCATCAAAAGGACGAGCAACTTCGGCTAAGGGTGTTCGTGGTGCGGTTTGGTTCGGTTTTGAGCATAAAAGTCATCCAAACCACGAGATAAAAAAGCATGCGGTTTGGTTTAGTTCAGTTGATTTTTAAAAAGTCATCCAAATCAAACCAAACCAAACTAATGCGGCTTGGATTGGTTCGGTTAGTGCGGTTTATCGCGAGATAAAAAAATATTACATTAACTATAATATTGCCAACTTGTTACAAAATAAACATAGGAGTTCTAACCAGATTAAAACTAACCAGATTAAAACCAAACAAAACTTATATCAAAATAGGTGAAATTAAGGAGAAACATAAGCATGAAACAAATTATTGGGAAGAAAAGGAAACAAATTCATCACTGGAAATGAATTGAAGGAGATGGAAAGGAATTAGAATCGAATCTGATGGTGCAACAATGGAAAAATCGAATCAAAAGAGATTATTCTTGGGCTATGTAATTGGGCTAGTAAAAGCTTAAGTAATATTGATTATACTTGCGGTTTGGTTTGGTTTGGTTCGGTTGCTGAGGTGCAAACCGGAAACGGAAACCGAACCGAACCGCACAGTTCAATGCAAAAGTCATCCGAATTCATCCGAACCAAGTGCGGTTTTTTGCAGTTTTGGTTTGGATTGGTTTGATTTGCGGTTTTTCCATTGGGTTGGTTCGGTTTTGAACACCCCTAACTTCGGCATGATCTAAAACATTTTTTTATTCTTTATAACATTTTTTGAGAGGAATTATTCTTGATAACATAATTTGTACTCATGATTCTAATGGACTAATATCATTTTCTTTCCCACATATACGAAACATAAAAAATTCTATCACTTTTTTAGATAATTGGGCAAATAGTGGATTTTTAGATAATAGTTTAATGAGGACTAAAATGTCCCAGTTATAAGGATCTATGATGAGTAATTTTATTTCTCCAGAGAGACAAAACTTTGGTCTTGAGCTTTTCGTGAAGACCATCTCGTCCCCACATGGAACTTAAATTATGTTTATGTAACAATCTGAACGATCTGAAATATCTATGGAGTATTATTTCAAAATATATTCAGGAAAAACAAACTTTTGAATTCAAAATTCAAAGCGTTTATATTAATCCATGTTTAAAAAATGAAGTAAAAATACTCTCTACAAAAAATTTGGGTTGACTTTCAAGACAAACATCATATATTGTATTCAATCCTTGAGAGTAAAGAAACTTTGATTTAACTTCTAAGAAAAACATTGTATATTGTATTCAAACCATTTGTATCAAAATTTTAATTTGAAACACGTATATTAGTTCCATATATTTTGAAAAGATATTCAACCATTCCATCCCAATATTCAACTTTTGTTGCATAAAGTTTATTACTCAACAAATGAAAAAAAATATGTTACCGATTTGTTGTTCCACTCATACCATTTATGTATGTACTTTTACTCAATCAAACATACCAATTCAAAATAGGATATATGCTTTAGGTTAAAAGAGGGATACTTTCACACAGATCATACATCACATGTAACCGAATCAATCATTTCCACACCTATCATACATCACATATAACCGAATTAATCAAATGTTTAAGAAAATTGCTCTTCACACATCAAATGTTTATGATTGGACGAAAGTACTCCTGCGTGACTTAAGTCACGTTTGGTACTTTTAGCGTGAGTTAAGTCACGTTGAGTCCAATATGAGTTAAGTCAAGTGAGAAGGATGTGCTGTTTTGGTACAAAACTCATCAGTCCCACACTTTAACAACCATTTTATTTCCCTCTTGACCTCCAAAAACCCAAAAAGTGCGAATTTTTGGAGCAAAATCTTCACTTCAAATCCTTGCAAATCGTCAGGAAGCAAGTTTCTACGCTTACCAAATCAACCATTTTGTTTTTGCTAGTTTTTGGGCTTGGTTCGTCAGTTTGGGAAGAAGGTTGAACGTGAGTTAACTCATGTAGGTGTAAGTACCACATGACTTAAGTCATGCAGGTGTAACGCATAGTTTTTGAAATTTTGCGCCATTTTTTTTCTTCTTTCTTAGCGTGTTGCACAAGTTATTTATATTTTTTTCTTGTTATTTTGTCATTCAATAGACATAGTGATGGTTGAAAATATGATGGATGATGGCGTTAAGCCAAAACCAACCATAGTTGAAGCTTCTGGCAATATCAAACCAATTGTTGATGTGAAGTTTAAAGTCAAAATTCCCTTTCAGTCTCACATTGAAGAAAAACCTAACTGGGACCTACTAGTGTTGCCAAGCTTCGCGGTTCTGAAGTAGACATCGCCTCATTTTTTTAACACCAAAGACGAAGAAGAAACTGAAGCATGAAGGCACGAGCTCAGGAAATATGATTGTCCGTTTAGGTTGCGTTGTTTCTTTGAGAAGGATCCAAATGATTGGTGGTTGACAATGTTTAGTGGAATTCACAACCATGCATTGGAGCCAAAGTTAGCCTGCCGCCTTATTGCGGGTAGAATAAAAGAGGAGGAGATGAAAAGAGTTGTCGACATGAAAAAGAGCTTGGCATTTCCTAGGAATATTCTCACGGATTTGAAGAAAAAAACAAAGAAAGTTTGGCATATATCAAACAAGTGTACAATGCTGATGGTCGGATTAGGCAAGTGTACCAAATCGTTTACCAAGTTATAAAGTGATAAGTAGAGTATCGTATCCACAGGGATTGTCATTTCGTTCAAGCAATTTGCGTTACTTATTTGGGAACAAAATAATATAAAAGAGTTAAGGATTTAGAGTTTGCAAATTTAATTTGTTTGCAACAGAGCAAAGTTACTTGTTTGGTTACAAAATGTTAATAGCGGTTAGGATTCTTTGAATCCGCCTTATTTATTTGTTAGAATTAATTACCAATCAAGTTGCGTTCAGTTATTCTAAGTAGACTATCTAAGTGATGAGTCTGTCGGGACATGATAACCTAATCGGTTTGTCAAGTTTCACTTGTTGGTCACATAGTGATCCTTACGTGCAGGGTCTTTCTCTCTTGGTTGATTTTGGTTTGTCCCTCCGCCTGTTGAGTTGCTCATGGCGGTGACTCGGTGATCCTTACGTGTGGGGTATTACTTCCTCATGGGTAATTGAAACATAGACTTAAGTTGGTGTCATAAACTTCCAAAGGTATGGTGGCCAATGTTCTTAAAGGTTTTCCCATCTATGAATATTAAGAGTACATAACACATTATCCCTCTCGGTAGTTCTACAAATTGGCAACCCTATCATCTTCTACCTTACCATGGTGTGAGGAGAATGGAGTTATTGGGCTAATTGAAGTTGGGAAGTCACTTGTTTCCTTAATTACTAATTAGTTACCTCCTGATTTCAACAGATTTGCATCAATATTAGTTATGTCATCTTCTAAATACTTTCTATTAGGTCCACTGGCTTTCGGTTTCTTTCTCTAGTTACTAATTAATAACTTCCTAGATAGGCAGATATATAAATATCAATATTAGGCCCTGTCACTACTTAAGTGCCTAAGCTAGGAGTGCGCTCTAGAGGAGACAAATCTTACGCACTACAGTAAAACTATTCTTATCACTTGAATCTTAGGTACTTTGGGAACAAAATTCCCCCCACTTGTAAGTCTTCAGAAGCTTATTTAATCTTTATTCTTGTCTCTTGAATCTTCACAATTATTTGGTTGTTCTTGATTTGCCAATTTGCATGATTTCTTCGTGAATTACTTCAAAACCCCCCTCAAATTGCTATGTTTCAGGAAAACTAGAATTACAAACTCAAATATAGAAAACATTAAAAAAGTCCCGAAATCATAGGCAATCGTTCTAATATTCCTCCATTTTGTTGCTATTTCCTACTAAAAAATACTGAAAAAACATGATAAGAATAACGTAATATGACCTGTCATCAGTACTCTAACATCACCTCATCACCACCTTGTTAAAGAGATGAGATCGGGAAACCAACAACTTCAATTTCCCTCTCGGAGAAATGACCATTATAACGCCCAACTTCTATTAAAGCGATAAAACACACGATAATACAAATATTCAAGAAATAGATGTTACGTTTTCAAAAGATTTCAAAACAACATGCATATAAAAATTAATCCTCAAAACTCCACAGCGGATATATAACATAAATCTCCAAATTATACATGTCATAAACTCAAACATACATCACCATATAAAATCTCCAAATCCCGACATATGAGTAAAATCTCGACAACATAAACCAATCCAGAATAAATACAGACCGACAACTTACATCAGAGCCTATACTAAGACTCTAAAATAAATAAACAGAGGAAGTTCCCGCTATCCTCAAACAACTCACCAAGCAAGCTAAAAGATCAATCCTGCATGCCGTCTACCCATTCATACAAATAGGTAGGCGGTCCACCACAGACCACTGGGGGTTAGCTTCATATCAATCATAATCAAACATAAACAATCATAAACATTCAAAGATTTCATGCATGATACATATACATAACCATCCTCTTAGAATATTAAGATCACTTGAATATTGTCCCCCATTCCATACACATCATGCTATCACAATTCTAACCTAGCATAGCAAGCACATTCAGTCTCTAATCAAGTCATTGACATAAGCTCATCATTTATCAACACCAATCAATAAAAGGATTACTCACCTTATTCTTCATTCAGCCTAATCAACTCAACAAATACAATTCATCATTTCAAAACATAAGCAAGAAAGTCATCATCACCAAGAGATCATAAAATCACATTCATATAAATTACACTTCATTATTTTCACCGAAATAAACATCAGCAATTCAAATCATCAAATGTACAAGTATCACCATTAACAACAAACATCAATAAGTACACATCTTCACATATTCACCAAATATCACCAAGTGTACAATTCACCAAACTCACCAAAGTTCACCAAACGCGTAATCAATTATGACGCATTTAACAATTTCATCAAATGTATGTAATGCGCCTAGACACGACTCCTACATGCATGTGGTACCATTCTTCTCCTAGGTCGTCACCTCATGATGAAACAAAATCATCATTGTCAACAACTATAATCAACGGCTATATGGATACAAGTATGCGGTCAACGACAATATGTGTCATACCCCAAATTTTAACCATTTTAAAAGTTTTATTCGTATTTTAAAGTCGAGTAATTTCGTCGTCTCAGACAAAATTTCGTCCGAGAGGTATTTTAAAATACCTCGTTTTAGTTACCGAAAGGGACAATTTTAGTTTTTTTTTATCATTTTTATTTTATTCTCTTTTTATTTATTGGTTTAAAATTTCTTAACTATTTTTATTTTTATTATATGTTATTTCTTGTCATTTTTATTTGTTTCATATTCATTTTATTATTAATTTTCGTTTTTTCTTTTATCAATTAAATATTATTGTTGTTTTTTTTATTATTGTCCATTAGTCTTTGTTCTGATCCATTTGTCCAAGTGTCCTAAGCCTATTGGTCCTTTGGTCCAAGTTAACCTAATTTGTCAGTATAAATAAGACTGCATTTATTGCAGTCAGGTCACCAATTAATTACATCAGCCGCTGCCATTAAGTCAGAAACACTATTCTCATTTCTCTTTCCATCTTTTGAAATAAAAAACACAGAAAAATCAAAAATGTATGAACAAATTATGAACCTCATGAACACATAAGCAATTTTTTCCAGAAACGCAAATCACTCAAACTCATACCAACATTTTGTTTTCGAATCGTTTTACCACAACAACACATTGACTCGAATCTGCCAACAACAACACCGATTCATGAAGTCACATCAAAAAGCAACACTAACCTTTACATGGTGATTTGCGAAAATGAAAGCAAGAAGAAGTTGATTCGGATTTAAAATCAAGTCAGAAGGACGAAACTGAACCGGATTCCTCTTTCACGCACCAAAACCGAGCCGGATTTGTACTTGTAAGAGTAGATCGAACCGAACCGGAACAAGAGAAGGATAGAAGTTTTCTGTTTTCTCAACATTTTCTCCGATTTGATTCTAGAGGTAAGGATTTCGTTTCATGTCTGTTCATCTTTGTTTTTGCTAGAAATTTTCGAAACTCGCATTCTAGATCTAGGCTTTGTGTGTGGGTTTTGGTGAAAACTATCTGTGGATTCGAGTAGAGAAGGAAGAGACGATTGTTTTGGGCTTAAAATTTTTCAAAAAAAATAGAAGTGAAGCTCCGACGTGGCAGACCACCGCGTCAGAGGAACTCTGACCGTCCCTCCTCTTTCTTCTCCGTTTGTCTGGTTTTGGTGAGAAGAGAGCTTCTCTCTCTGACGGTCACTGTGCTTCCAGTAGTTTTTTTTTTTTTTTTTTTTTTTTTTTGTTGTGTTT
>Ga0228711_1009696_pt1 | contig 12939 bp, 6 predicted proteins | sample MedpolnodulmetaG_2_FD_177996 | JGI IMG/M metagenome (GOLD analysis project Ga0228711, IMG submission 177996) | Root nodule microbial communities from Medicago polymorpha collected in Santa Monica, California, United States - brown nodules | ecosystem: Host-associated > Plants > Roots > Nodule...
GCTCATTTTATGATCATATTTAGTAAGTTGGAGCAGAAAAAGATGTAATCACAATTTTTCCATAATTTAAAAATAATCAAAATGCATTTTATGGTATTAAATTTTGAATGAGTAGATTTCCCTCCAAGAAACATGTGCTAAAGGGCCTATTTTCTGCAAAACAACAAAAATCCAACTTGAATTGCAAAACAACAAAAATCCAACTTGAATTCCAGCCCAAAGCAAACCCGGCCCAGCAACAAGTCCAACCCGTTTCAGACTGGTACAGTGTCATTAATTGCAAAGTCTGAAAAGAGACTCCCCTTTCCCTTCTTCTCCGCCGAGACACAAACCCTAACCTACCAAATCAAAAAAATCAGATGCTAAGAGACAAACACCATCAAAACTCCATCTGTTAATCCCATTTACATTATTTCCCAAACCATGAAGGAATCTCCAATCCGTCACCGTCGCCTCTAACCCTCAATCTGTATTTTCCATTAACAGTGATTTCACCCCAAGGGGAATCAGGATTTTTTCAAAGTAAATTTGCCATAATCAGTATTGGAGGATGGGATTGAAGATAAGGATGAGGTCAAATTCAAGTAAAGAGGTAAAAAATTTCACCCATTCCAATTTCGAATTTTTCCCCCCAAAATCAATCCCAAATTTCACAGTTTTTTAATTCAATCATAATCCTAGGTTTTTAGTATAAAAGGGTGCAGAGTGTGTCTGTACAAACTTGCCCCAGCATTGCAAAGTGTTAACATTGCACTGCTTTCTTCCTCCCTCATTTTAATTTGCACTTTCATCTTATTTTAGTTTTGGGGTATTAGAACTTTTAATTTTCAAACATCAAAAATCTTTCTTAACAAGAAAAATGGCTAACCTTGCTGAGTTTTCTCCAATTTCTGAAATTTCTACTGATAAAACTTTTTGAAATTTGAAGGCAAAGGTAATTCGATTATGGCAAGGTGCTGACTTTAGCAGAAACACCTTGCCATTTTCGAGTGAAATGGTTTTGATGGATGAAGCTGGCAACAGGATTCATGCTACCATTAAGAAAACTTTGCTCTATAAGTTCAAAAACGACATTTTTAAAGGAAAATGCTACACTTTTGAAAACATGGGGGTGGCCAACAATGGGGGTAATTATAGGACTACTAGACACTCCTTGAAGCTGAACTTTCAGTTTAGCAGTAAGGTTGTTTATCTACCAAATCTCACAATCACTAAGACACCATACAACTTCATTCCTATTTTTGAAATTGTTGGAGGGTCCTATGATACTGATTACTTGCCTGGTATTTTGATCTATGTTTTAAGTTTTGTTAATTTTTTTTCTGTGTGTTTTAATCATTTTGAAGTTTTTTGTAATGTTCATTGAAGTAGTTATGGTTTGATGTAAATTTCAGACCTTATTGGAGTATTGAGTGGTGTCGGTAGTGAAAGGGAGATTCAAAGGAATGGTATCACAAGCAAGCTGAATGTGATTGAGTTGGAGTCTGGAGGGTAAGTATCTGATTTTCCTTTTTTTCATTTATTTTATCTTTTTTAGCTATAGTTAAATAACTTACAGATTTTACTTTTTATTTAAGGCATAAGGTTCAATGTACCCTTTTTGGAAGCTATGTTGATGATTTGAACAATTTCATTGCAAGTGGTGACATTCAGAATGCCATTGTGATCATTCAGCTTGCTAAAGCTAAAATTTTCCAAGGTGAGGAACACAATATTTAACAACTTCAAGTGTTAAAGTCATAACTGGATTTTCTAATTTATTTTTTATATACTTTATACTATATGGTTGAAATGTAGTCTAAGATCCTTCACTTGTTTGTTTAATGTAGAAAAGCTGCATGTTCAGAATTGTTTGAACTATACACGTGTGCTTTTCAACCCAACATGTGCTGATGGTCTTAGCATGAGGAGCAGGTACACATTTTGGCTGAGTTTTTGTTGTGATTCCTTCAAATAGGAAATGTATTTCAAGCAATTTATATGAATGTTGTTTTTAATAGCTTTTATTGTTGTTTTTTAGGATGACTGAAACAGTTGATACACCTTCACCACTAACTCTAACACAGCTGCAACCTGAACCCAAAGTCGACCCAAAGGAGGAGTTTTTGTACAACACACCTAGAACTACTATGCAGGGCCTTAAGGATGCCTCAACTGTAAGTGATATATAAATTTTGTATATATTGCTTTTGTTAGTATAATTCCTTATCCACCTCAATGCAAATTATATTTTTTTCATGATTTTTTTTAAAATACATAATGAGTTTAATGATATTTGTCCATTCTTAGTTTTAAGTCAAAGAGTTTTTTAAAATGAAATTATTAAGTATTGGTTATGGATTGTAGGATTCTGTCTTTGTTGTTCTTGGCACCATAAAGAGGATTGTTAACAGAGAGAATTTTTGGTACACTGCCTGTATGTGTTCCAAGGCTGTCATACCTGATTCAGCTATGTTTTTTTGTGAAAAGCGTGACAAGCATGTTAAGAAGGTGTTTCCTAGGTAATTTACTTATCATTGCTACTGTTTGTGTAAATAATTTGGGTAGTTATGCATGCATTATGTATTCATAACCTAATATTCTTATAAAATCCAATGTCTTAGGTATTGCTTGAGGGTAAGAGCAATTGATCAAAGTGATTGTGCAACACTGGTCATCTTTGACAGAGATCGTACTTCTCTCTTTAATAAGAGTTGTGCTGATCTCCTTGTTGAGCATGGAATGGTAAATCTTCTGTTTTTATTTCATGGATCATGTAGTTATTTTTTATTTCTTAATCTGGCCTAGTTATAAATATTTTATATAAAATTTGTGTAGGCTATCCATGAGGGACAATTGGCACCTGAACTTGCTGCACTTATTGGCAATACCTACCTCTTCAAAGTGGAGACAAAGGCAGAATTCAGTCCTAGATTTGAGCAGTCATTCCGTGTTAGGAAGATATGTCATGACCCTTCTATTATCAAGGAGTTTATGTCCAAGTGGGACAGGGAAGAGGCTTCATTTTCCAAGCTCACAAATGTATGATGATTCTCCTAATTTATACAAATAAATGTTTTGTTAAAGAATTAATTTTCCTAAACTATAAGGTAATGTGTATTTGTTGGTTTTACTAGGAGAGTGCTTCTCTTAGCGTTTTGATGGACAAAGGCAAAGGCCCTATGCATATTGGAGAGTCCAGTCTGTTATCCCAAGTAAAAGTTGTTAATCACTTTTTGCTTTTCTTTGTCTGCACCTAATTGTAGTATTGATATTGGGAAATTGGCTATATTTTTAGGGCCCAATTTCATTATCTGATCTTCTTGATAAGACTTTGGCTAGGCTTGATAAGAGTTCTGATTCTGTGCCTGATGTTGTCAAACAGGTTAAAGTTTAGATCATTTGAAATGATTAAATTTAACTTCTGCTTTCATTTTGTTTGCCTACAAAGTATCGCCTACTATTTTGTGTTACATATAACAAGTAGGCTTCATTGTTATTTGTTAAGGATATGTATTTGATTCCAATTAAATTGAACTAATATTTCAACGATGACATCTTTAATTTTATTATGACAACATAACCCGTTCTGTCTAACCTCTACATTATAAATTTGTATTTGGGTGGTATGTTCAAAAATATAATTGTTAACTCGACAAAAATTTGTTGTTAGCCCGTGCGTTGCACGGGTGGAAATACTAGTATATTACATACTTGGAAAAATTGAGCTGAGGTCATGTTGATGAATATATGTTTACATAATTCATGTTTAACTTTTTCTTTTGTGGGGGAAACAACTATAAAAATAAAAATTACATGCGTAGAAAAGTCATTCTATTAACCCAGATTACTTAAATGTTGGGTTTATAAGAAGTTTCTTTTAATTTGGAAATTTGTGCTTCTATTCTTGTTATATTGTGCACAAAGTATTGAAACAAGAGGAAGTAAAATGAAAGAAAAAAAATTGGCATAGATTTTAAAATATTCTTCTTTCAGTATAATTATGGTGCGTTTGATGGTCAGGATAGGAAAGATATATCATATCCTGATTTAATTTATCATATCATATTACTCCTTTGTATTTTCTATCATGAGTTTAGGTTGGGTTAAAATTAACCTATCAGATATGATAAAAGAAATTCTAATTTTGCCCTCACCCATATCCATAAATTCAATTCCTCTTTTTTTTTAATTCCTTTCTTTTTTTAATTGATTTCTCATCCTTTTTTTTCCTTCATAAAGCTTCCCAATTTTATTGTTTTTCTTCTCATCGCTTTCAATTATTTTCCATTGATGGTGTTGTATTATTTTCCATTGATGATGTTGTATTATAAAAGTTTGTTACAAAATGTAGTTGATTAGAGGGTAATTATGTCATTTCATATGATAAATTAATGTTATCCTATTTGTTATCATGTGCGCGTCAAACACATGAGAGGATAAGTGTTATCAAGTCTATATCATATTTTGTCTCTATCTATTTTTATATCATATTATGTCTTTATCCTATCCAGACCATCAAACAGACCCTTAGGAGATATTGATAATTAAGGGTAATCACTCTTAAGCAACTTTACTCAAACAATTTTGCTCATAAGAATGTTAATTTTTTTTTTAGGAATGTTTATTCGCTAAGTCTTCAAAACAATATTCCTTCAAAAATAAGTCTTCAAAACAATATAATCAAATTAATTTAAATCAATAACAAATAAAAAAATAAAATCTGATTTTTTTTTAGCTCAATGCAATAGTTATGATCAACCATTTTTTTAAATAAAATATTTGATAGTAACCACATGTTTGAGGTGGTGATCACAAGGAATACAAATCTTTTTTTATAGCTAGGTCCTCATCACATGTTATTTCTTCTCAGCGGTTGTGGGACTCATTTATTCACTAGTAGTCTAATAACAGCTCTTTTGTGGAAAGTCCAAAATGATGCAACTATCAAAGAGTGGTTGGGAACAACATTCAACATCACAACATATTTCTAATATGAATTACTTTCAAGCTTAGCTTTACCCATTTCTTCATCAATTTTCTTCTCCATTTTCCTCTCTTTGCAATCATTGAAATAAATCACACAAGACACCCATTTCAGTGTATTCACCACCGTAAGGATCCCAATTTGTATAAAAATTCCACTCCCTCCTTTATAGCATTCAAAGTAGATACACATTAACCTCAAAACACCACCAAAAACAAAGAAAACAAGCATTAAAACAAGTCCTCTCTTCTGATTACCACTGCTGAAGTAATAAGATCCTTTTAATGCCCCAGTACCATAAATACCCTCCAACACTGATATCACAAGACTCATATTCCAGATAGCACTACTTTCCAAATATATCATCAACAATTTTCCAACAGCTACAAAACAAACTGTTCCAAAAATTATGTAGCACCATCTAGTAAAAATGAAACAATTGCTCACGGTCCATGGAAATGCAATAAGTAGACAATTTGATAAAGCAAGTGTATACAAAGAAGTTACAAATGTTCCTTTCATAATTGATACATCAACTGAATTTTGAAACATGTGTTTGAGACTCATTTTGGGGTTTTCTTCTGAGTTTATAAGCTTTGAAGCTAAATCCATAGTTAATACTTTAGAACAGAATTCTAGAAAATGAAGAGGTATAGTGTAAATAAATCCCAGTTGAATCAAAAGAGGTAGATAGTCTTTGCTAAAGCTTGGGCCATTATAAATGAATTTGTGGTTGACAATTGAATAGAAACGAAGTTGATTTCTTTCTTGGAAAGGTAAATTTGAAATGATATTTGGAGTTTGAACTAGAATTTGTTGGAACAATGTTTCGAAGTAAACCATGATAAAAAAGAAAGGAAGTGAAGTGAGTAAAGTGAAGATGATGAAGTTTATGTTTTTGAAATAGATGGTTAGAGTTTCACCTAGGATATCTAAGACATCAATGATCTTCTTCTGCTTAATAACATGTTTGGTTTCACTCTCCATTCTAGAATCTGGAATTGATCTCCAATACTACTAACATTGATTGAATATGAGAAGCTCAATGTAGATTCTAATTTATAAATAATAATAGATCTTATATCTTGATTCTACCTTCCAGGAAATACACCCATTTGGTATGTATTTGACTTTACTCCCTGTATTTGTCTGTTTTATGACATGATGAAATGAAATAATAGTTTTTAATCAAAATGGTTCATTTTCATGCAACCAATGCTTTTCAATTTGTGGCATGAAATAATAGTCGTCACTTGTCATCCTCCACCTTTGACTGTGCGACGACTTTTAATTTTTTGTTCTTGTATTGTCTGACTAGTCATATACACTTGTGTATAAGACTACATCCACATCATCCTCTAAAAAAAAGTTCATATAGCAATCTACCAATATGAAAAAACGACAAATAAAGATATGAATAAACGGTGAACAATTAACTTTACACTAAAATTGAACTTATTGGTGGCACCATTTGCGGTAGCAGAGGTGAATAGATCTCCTATCGCAGGAGATTGTGTAAAAGATCTTTTTTTTTTTTTTTACTAAAATGATGTGTGTTTGTACGTAGGTATACATTGAAAACCTCTTGTTGGAGGTAAATTTTATTTAAGTTATTCAATTAGCTGCAGGGCGATGTTGTAATTTCCTCTTAAATAAACAATTTATTTTTCCACCTAGATCTGAATTCAGCTTTGTTGCTCTTCCATTCTAGCATTATTTGCTTCACTCTTTGGACCGAAGAACACCACACATTCTCCATTGTTTACATGTTTTTTTCATCTTAGGAATTTTTTTCAACATAACGTTTCTTGATTTCTTTTGCTATTGGTTTTCTTCATCTTCATCTTCATCATCATCACTTCTTCACAACAAACATCACAACCCAGAAAAAATTATTGTTAACAATAACACAATCAAAAATTAATTTTCAGATCTGTTTGTAAAACCAGATAAATTTTCCTCTCAAACCCAAATTCAATTTCTTTACCTCAAACCCAAACTCATTGCTCTGATAGATCTAGAAAATAAACGAATTTCAACCATTAAAAGAGAAACTCCTTTGTTGGTTTTGTAGAAGGTAGCGCTCCAAAAGCCCCTTTCGCTTAATTTTGTGAGCATGTTGGGAACATATGCAAAAGAAAAAAATGCTTGCTTGGAGAAATGTTTGCTGTGATTTTCTCCTGGAGAATAAACAAGGCACAGGAACATGTACGAGCTTGCTGGTATTTTTTCTAATTTTACCAACAATGCCAAAACCACCCTTTGTTTGCGAATTGGGTTTTGGAGGGGAGGAGAATGGAAGGAAAAGCTTATGGAGAGGTAAACAATCGTTTGAGGGTTTTAAAAAAAATAAGGAAGGGTTTTGGGTGGTTTAGAAGGGTTTAATTGTCCAATTTTAAAGTTCTCCCAAATTAGGGGGTTTTTGAGGGTTAAATATATAAATTGACAATTTTGTCCTCATAATAATTCAAAATTTCAATTATAATTTACAAGATAAATTACAAAGTATAGCACAATATATTATTTTAAGAGAAAAAAATTGTAAAATAGTAAAATTTCACATAAGCCCTCCATCTCCTTTCTTTGTTGGTCTCTTTAACTCCCAAACAAGAGGAAGACTTTCCCTCCTTTCTCCTTTCCCTCCCTTCCCTTTCCCTCCTTAGCCTTTCCCTTCCTTCCTCTCAAAACTCGCAAACAAAGCCTAAGGGATTTTAAAAGACTTTTTTATCATGAAAAAGTCATGTGGTATTCAATCAAGACTCTCCAATTTAAAAAAAGTCTTGTGTTATTCAATCAAGATTCTTTGTCATTTAAAAAAAGTCTTATGGTATTCAATCAAGACTCTTAATCACTTAAAAAAAATCTAGTGGTATTCAAAATCATTCAAATTTCGAATGATTGTTTAATAAATCAGATTTTAATGGATTTTTTGGGATTTTCTATTGAAATTTCAGCATGAAAAGGTCTTTCATGAAAACATGAGATTTCTTAAGATTGTTTTTCATTGAAATCCTTAATAGTATTTTTTCTTTTAAGATTTTACTGTCTCCCCCCAAGTAAAATAAATAAAAGAGTCTTTATTGAGATTTTGTGAAAAAGAGTGTGTTATGATATTTTTTTTAATTATTTCTAAATCTTATGAATTAAATCCATTGAAATCCTTAATAGTCTTTTAAAATCATCAAAGTTATCAAAATCCTGCAAAGTCTTTTAAAATCCAAATCCTCAAGACTTTTTTAAACAAAATTTGTCCTTTAAAATCTTAATCAAATACACCCTCCTTAAAATGAATATAGATGTTTAAATAACACAATCACAATGGTTCATATAACATGTAAATCCCATCCATTCAAAAGTTTTCAACTACATCTAATAATTTACATTCATTTTGTAAAAAAAAAGTTCAAGTCTCCTACGGTAGGAGACCTAATGAGGTCTTCCACTGTAACCTTTGCCCTTATGGGTTGGGTGAGCCAAAATAAATCAATATCTCATGAAACAAGTATTTGATAATTTATCTCATTAGATTGGAATGTAATCAAATACATTTTCAGCCATAAACAAATTTTAGTCAAAGCACTTGGCAAGATTACTACAAAGTACTCCCTCTGTCTCATAATACATGACACAGTTGACTATATTACGTATGTCAATGCATAATTCTGAGCTTAAATATCTTGAATAATATATTAGAAAAAATTATGAAAATTTGATATTTTGAAAATACTCATCGAGACGAATCTAACGACATCTTATATGATATTATTTATCTTTGTATATAAGTAGAAAAATATGATTAAAGTAAGTTAGGTCAAAATTGTACATTTTCAAATAGGTCATCTATTGCATGTCGGAGGGAGTATTACTTTAGAGAAAAGACATATGTACAACCATCTTTTGATAACTTTTGTGATAAATTTATCTCTCATACTCATATTATGTTTTTACTTTCTCTCTTTATTACTTTGACTTTTGTGTCAAGAGGGTTTAGCTCCAAAAACATAAAATTCATATTTTGTTAAAAAAAATTAATTTTTTTTTGAGAGATTTTTATAATATTTTATCCATTTCTAACAAATTTAATAAAAAAATATGAAGGTTAAACATGAGTTGACTAAAAAGTATGAACTATTTTCATGGATGAAATTTTTTGAATGGACTAAAAGTCTAAGAAATATTTTATGGAGACTAAAATCAGATGTTCATATGTTTAGGGGGATCATTTACTGGTGAAATATCCCCTTAAAAAAAAGCTAGAATTCTATCCATTTAATAATATTATTATATTCAATTAATCCATCCCTTTTCAGATATCGTTTTTCATTAGAAAGAGAGGATCACAACTCTTAAAAAAACTACGTGGTCGAATATGATCGGTGGGTGTGTAAAATCATATGTTGTGATGGTTAGTGGGTGTGTAAAATCATATGATGTGAGAAGTGAAAATCTCAACGTCGATCATATAGTTATTTTAGAGAAATGATATCTGTACGACTACTTTATGATAATATTTTAACAACTTTATATCTCATATTTTCATTCTATCTTATTCTCTCTTCCTTTTTCTCTCTCTATTGTTTTGGATAAAAAGAGAGAAAATAAAAGTTGTCACAAATGGTTGTACATATATCACTATTCGTTATTTTAATACATTATTATATGAGTTATGATCCATTGACATCGGTATAAATCTTTACCAAATCTCAACCATTAAATTTAATCAATCGTATGGTTGAAATTACATCACCAAATTAAAAAGATAAACACATTACAATGGATCTTGTTCCAAAATTTATTCTTTCTTTGCTTTTCCTTTGTCATCGCATTGAATCATTTTTCCTTTGTCATCGCATTGAATCAAAAGAACTTCGGAAGATAATAAGTAAAATTTAAAAATTGTTCCAAAGCATCGGTGCTATGGATAGCTCAAATCCAAAGTAAAGTCGACCTAAATTAAATCTCACAAAACAGTGGATTGAACATTTGAAATATTATAGAAAAGCAAGATTGATGATTGCTTGATCACCGTTGTTTTATATTATTATGAAATTTGTGGTATTGGTTCATGATTCCCATTTTTTCTCTTCTGCAAATTATGGGACAAATGTTAAAAGTCAAATCATAATTCTTCTTTTCCAATGTTTTGTTTTAATAAGGAAGAAGCATGACCATCAATTTTACAGAAAAGGGAGGCGGAACTACAATCCAAAGAGGTGAGAGTTGCCGATATCTTATGTGATACTGATAGTCTTAGCAAATACTTTAAGTAAATAAATATAAATCTTTAGATCAAACTAAATCGTAGATATTATTTGATGAAAGTAAAGGCGAAAATTGCAATCCAAAGAAGTGAGAGTTGTCGAGATCCTATATGATATTGATAGTCTTAACGAATACTTTAAATAAATAAGTATAAACCTTTAAATCAAACTAAATTATAGATATTATTTGGTGCAAATAAAAAGATTTACCCTTGATATCAACATATCCTAACTATTATTTACAATGGGACGCAAAAAAGTACTCAAAATCTCGCCCACATCCAATTTTGAAGAGTAGGCATCATTTTTCTTTCTTTCTTTATCTCCAAAAGAATTAGAGTCTTGTTGAAAAAGATAGACACGCTAATATTATTATTATTTTGAATGGGACTTTAAATATTTTTACAAAAAACAAAATATATCTCATGGTCCCCCCAAAAAAAAATATACATCTCATGACCATAAGGTCATATTCATAAATTCATTTTTCCCCGCAACAAAAAATCTTTCAAAAATATTGATAGGATCTAAACTCATTTATAAGTTTAAACAAAGAGTCTCTCAAAAAAGAAGTTTAAACAAAGAGATTATTAAAACAATAAAAAAATATCACATCTTATTAAAAAGGGAAATGCTAACGACTTTTTCATAGGTATTTAGAATACTTAAAAAGTGTTCGGGACATTACCCTGCTAAAAAATTACGACTAATTAATATTATATAATATGTTGGATTTAGAATTTGAGTTTCATTTCTAGGTAAAACAATTATTCATCAATATTTGTTTATTTTTCAGCTACTTTCTTGATACCATAGAATTTACACACAAAAGATGATATCTTAGATTTTTTTTATTAACCTTTTGTAAAAAAGTAATTAAGTATAAGGAACTGATCACAATTGAATTACTTCTTATTGAAGATTAAATTGAGTAAGTATATATACATACAGAGGAGAAAAAATAGTTTTGTACTTCGGGAATTTTTTTTTTCTACCCTTAAAAAAAACGAAAATTATTTTTATGCCTTATATTTTAAAAAAATTTCAAAAATGCCCTACTTTTTAAGATTCCCTGACATCCCACAACCCCCTTGTGGGATACCCCTTTTTTTTTGGACTTATTATATCCCACAACCCCCCTTGTGGGATATATTTTTTTTTGGACTTATTATATCCCACAACCCCCTTTGTGGGATGCTTTTTATTTTTTATTTTTACTTTTTTTAAATGTCCCACAACCCCCACTTGTGGCTTATTTTATTTTTTTTCATTTTTTATAAATTAATTCTAAAAATTAATTATTATTTCTAAAAAAATTAATTTATTAATAATAATTACATATAGATTAAAAAAACTACAATTGTTATAATTGATGATATGTCCCACACCAAGGTCTTGGGGCATTGCTATCCGGATTTCTACGTGGTTCGTGAATTATTTGACGGCGAGATCGTTGACGATGAACTACTTCAGGTTTCGTTTGGTCTTCGCCATTGTTGTTTGTAGTAGCTTGCATCTGACTACTTTGACCAAGTGTCAATGAGACATTGTGTTTCCTTGAAGGCCATCCAACATCTAGAAAATGATTATCGTTAGAGTTCAATGACAAACGACTCAAAGACTGTTGACCGTACTTGGCGTCTAAACCAGGAGTATTCACAAAATCAAACTCATCACCCATAATGAATTGGGATGGTAGGTTTGTTGGTGTTGGTGGGTGGTTGTAGTTTGTGTTGTTGCACATTTGTGTTATTGTTTTGTTGGTTGTTGTAGGTTTGGTTGTCGTAGTTGGGGTAAGAGGCGTTTGATGGGCCAGCTTGGTTCGGATCATGGTAACTAGTGTGTTGCATTGAATTTTGAATGTAAGTTGACCCATCATGGGGTGCATAATCATACCTTGGGCTAGTATAAGGTGGTTGCTGGATAATATTTTATTGGGGGGTGTTGAGGAAGTCAAACATTATAGAACCATGTGTGTGTTGTGTTGTGTTGGTAGTTTGGTTGGGTAGTGTTGAAAGAAATCCTTGTTCCCAAAAGTCATCTTGCTCTGGTTCTTCTTGGTTTGTTGTAATTTTGTGATGCTGGTTCGATCTCCGGCTCTGAATTTGACTGTGGCACTTCCTCAGGTACCTTTTGGATTGAAATCTTGACATAGGGATTGCATTCATTTGTAAACCAATGAATATACGCAGGAGTTGGGAGTAGTATTCTTGGTGGCCGACGAGGTAAAGTATGTTATCGTCGGTTGTCCCAATGTTCACTCTCTTGTGGAAAGCGATAACCGTTTGATGTGTACCACGACTTGAATCGTTTGTTCAATTTATGGTATTGTCGCATGTCGACTGGGTCCCCTGGTATATTCTGTGGCAACCCAAATTGGAGTTTGACTCTATCGGTTGCATGCCATTCAACTTTGTCAAAACATAAAAGATAAGTCGTTGTAGTGCAATCCCAAAAGTCTTCTGGCAAATTGTCGGAACTCTCTTGTACGACATCCATATGAACTGGATGGCACAATACTCCGACAAGCCATGTGTTTTGTGTTCGACACATTTCACAGAACTTTATGCGAGCAATCAAAGATGGAGAGCTTAAGAAGAAAGTTGAGGGCATGGGTAAAAATGAGATCTATTTACTATTTACTTGTAAATTTCACATATTATTTCTTTAACGTACATACATCTAACTTTAATTTCAAACAATGCAGGATAT
>Ga0228711_1009697_pt1 | contig 12938 bp, 10 predicted proteins | sample MedpolnodulmetaG_2_FD_177996 | JGI IMG/M metagenome (GOLD analysis project Ga0228711, IMG submission 177996) | Root nodule microbial communities from Medicago polymorpha collected in Santa Monica, California, United States - brown nodules | ecosystem: Host-associated > Plants > Roots > Nodule...
TGCATGTTTTTTTTTTTTATAAAAATTGCCAATATTATTAAAGCCTATACTGTCTTGAGCAAGACGCACATGAACAACATACGAGATTACAACAAAAGAATGTTGTTCGTGTAAGGCGGAGAACCTATACAAGCCCCAAAAACCAAACCCAAAAATAATGCGAAACAATATTGTCAAAATCGAGATTTTGTTTCAGATCGAAAATAGATAACAAACTAAAAAATCATAAAATTGCAATCAAAATCAAAGGATTTTACTCAACTAATTTTGTAAAATCGGTATAGGATAGCAAAATTGAAAATCATAAAATTGCAATCAAGATCAACGGATTCTACCAAAACAAAAATCATGTTAATTATATGTTATAAATTGCATATAGTCGTAAATGACTCAGTTTCATGTCCACAAAATATTTGTACATAAATGACTCTAAGCCTAGATAACGAATGAAGAAGATGAAGACGTTGACAACGTAGACCGAACTTAATGAAGACGGTGAAATGGAAACGAATAGGCAATCTGGATGAAGACGAAATGGAAATTGTTGAAACAAAATGAGTTTTGTACAATGCCTCTGATGTTTGATGATAACAAAGTATTAAAGGACCGATTGGATATGTGAATGTATTTTCAAGTGTGCTGAACAATAGACTCAAATCCAATGTATTAAATCAAGTTTTGGTTCTCGAAGAACATATAAAAAAGCAATTGGAATTTCAAGAGAAGTTGAAGTTCTGGACTAGAATCTGAGCATCAGACTCTAAAGTCTTGGAGTCTGAAGAAGTAGCTTTTGAAGATCATCAAACTTTGAAGGTTCTAAGCCTTTTAAGACTAAAGACTCTGAAAGGCACATTAGATTTGTCATCTTCTGAAGGTGTCACTATCAAACTCAGATAGTATACTTTGTCTTCTTCTGATCACGTGCAGAAACAAACAAAGAACTTCAAGGGCAAATGCAATGAAACAGATAATTCCTTTTGTAGCAAAACAATTTCAAATATTTTTTCAATGACATTAAACAAATCAAGAAACATTTCAACGTCTATAATCAAGCTTCTAAAAGACTCTAAATTTTGCGTTGGAACCTCTTCAACGTCTCTCATATCCTTCTTTATATAAGGAGCTGAAAACTTGAAGAAATTAACTAGACTCTCCATATTTTAAAAAGTACCATTACTCTGTCAAAATCAAAGCAAATTTGAACTTAGAATTTCTTACAAACTTTATATCTTAGAAATTCTTAAGTCATAGAGTCTACTATATTTTGTAGTTGTTTACACATCTGATTGTATATCAAGTGTAAAATCAAACAATCTTTTATTTGATTGAGTTAGATTGTGAGAAGTCTCTTTCAGTTATGATTGAACATTATAAGTCTCTTGTTTGTGTTCTTGAGCATTGGAAGTCTCTTGCTTGTGTGATTTATCTTTAATTATTATAGTAAAAATTCATTGAAAGTGTAAGAGACTAGACTACTCTCAGTTTGTGAGAGAAACTAGTACAAACTGCTCTTTGTCTCTCTCTCTCTCTCTACGTTTTGATCTTAGATACCTGCTTTCAAAAACTCTGCATGAGACTCTAAACATTACTTTCAGACTCTCATTAGTGAACACTTATAAAAAGTTTCAAAAAGTCAACACAATTCAACCCATCCTTCTTGTGTTTTTCTCAGGTTTAGTTGGTATCTGGTTACAGCCTGTGCTCATCTATTTAACTGTGTCACATAAAAGATCCACGAGAAAAATATTTCTACTGATTCTAGCACTGGTTCCGGTACTGGTGGTAGTGGTGCTCAAGTACAATATGATTACAACAACAACAATTTTACCTCTGAAAAGAACAACTATTTAGTTAGACCTCCATCATTCAATGGAGATGCTTCTCAACTCTCATGGTGGAAGAGAAAGATGTATAGTCACATCATAAGAGTTGGTGATGAGCTGTAAGACACCATGAAGATGGTGTTTACCTTCCGTGTTGACTCTGAAGGTATGGTGGTGGATAGGAAGAGCATGATTGAGGCTCAAAGAAAGATATACAACATGCATCATAGAGTACATGGTATTCAGGTGGAAGCTTTACCTCATTCATAATACACCAAGATTGTTAACAAATCCACTCCTAAAGGTATCTTTGAATCATTATGTTCTACTTATGAAGGAAATCATCAAGCGAAAGAAGTTAATGTTAACCTATTGGTTCATCAGTATGATCTTTTTTTGAATGAAGGAAGATAAAGATATTAAAAACATGTTTTCAAGGTTTCAAACTCTTGTATTTGGCCTACAGGTTCTTAATAAGAGCTATATTGTTTATGATCATGTCAAGAAGATTCTTCGGAGTCTTTCCGCCAAACTCAGACCAAAGGTTATATCAATTCATGATACAAAAGATACGAATAAACATAGCCTGGAGAATCTGATAAGTTCTCTCAAAAGTCACGAGATGGAGCTTATTGGAGATGAACCTACTAAGAAGTCCAAATCCATTGCTCAGAAATCTATGGGCAAATTTGCTAAAGCTCTTCAAGCTGTTGAATCATAAGACGAGACTCCTGATGGAGACTCTGAAGATGGTTCAGATGCTGAAAATATGTCATTTCTGACCAAACGATTTCGGTTCCTAAACAAGAAGAATAGGTTTATGTTGGTGTAAGCCCTAGAGGCCAATAGTTTATGTTAAACGTATCATATGTATCATGACTTTTATTATTGAATAAAATAAGACAATCTTTATTATACTTGTTGTAAGCTTAATAAAGTCCCTGGAATAGATAGTTCATGTGAAGGAATATTAAGTGTCACTTAATCATGAGATTACATTAACGTAAAGAACACTATTCTTAAAAGTATCAGTAGTTAAGCTTTAATATAAGTAGGGATAATAATAAAGTGTAGAGACTATTATGTATGTAGACTGATAACCGCATCTCATGGGTCATGAATATAAGGTATTAAGTTTATACATAGGTATAAATATTATGAGTAATACTACATATTATGTAATGAAAGTGTCATAAGATATTCTCATAATGATAATTTTGTATACCACTCTTAGACTTGAAACCACTATGATCCCTGGATGTGAACTCAAGTGTTTTATTGTCATTCAAACATTATCTGTAACAGGATAATGATAACATGGGTTAATTGGCATTTAACGAATCATGTTGAGCGACATGAGTGTCCTAGATGAGATTTATCCCTCATTCATAACAATAGATATATCTTTAGGCCTCTTGATGAAATATAATTGTAAAATTGCATGGTCATGCCGAAATAAGTCAATATGAGATAGTGAGCTTATTCATTATTCAATATATTTTGGGATCAAGAAATATAAATATTGAGTTATACAAGGGTGACACAATCTATGTCTAGTGTTCAACATAGATATTAGGACAAAGGAGTAATTGTAAACAAGAACATTATCATGGAAAATGTTTCGTTGGCTCACTTAACATTATTGCCACTTGGGTAGCAGTGATGTGTTGATAGATACCCCTAACAGTTTATAATATTAAATGTAATATTTAATATTATTGCCAACGTTACAATAACTTATAGGGTCACACACAATAGAACGGTCAAAAGAAAAAATATAAGTAAGACTTATAAGATTAGATACATTTAGCAAATAACGCTAATTAGTCAGCCTAGTAATGGGTTAATGGGCTTACAGAAGTCCAATAATGATTATTGACTTACAGAGCACACACGTGTTTCTATAAATAGAACCCTTGTGCTAAAGTCAAATGTTATACGTTTTTTTAGAAACCCTAAAGGCGAATCAAACCCTAATTTTCTCTTAACCTTTGATTGCTTGGCTAGCACCGGAAACTAGAGGAGAACCGTTTGTGTGGATGAGTATAGGCACTGCTCTGTTGCTTTGTTGTGATCGAAACTCTTTTCTGCCCTTCAAGAGGTAACAATTCTATCACTTATCATGTCAAATTCATAATAATCCAAGCAAAGGAAATCAAAATATTTTATTTCTGCTGCCTTTAATTATCATGATTATCCTTTAGTTTCCTGGTAGAAGCAGTGGGTCTAAAGTATCAAGTTCTAGAGACAATAAGGATGACCAGAAGGGCTGCTTCACTTGCAACAAACCCGGTCACTTCATAGTAGACTGTCCAAAGTTCCAGAAGGACAAGTCATTATTAATTTACAATGGTACTCATTATGGAGTTAAGATCATCTCTATTTAGTATTGTCTTCATTTTATCCATTTGAAGAGATAAAAACACAATACAGATTGAAAAAATATACAAATAATTAATGGTGGGACCCATTTAATGGTAGGAAAATTCTATGGTGAAGTCATGAAAATGGCTTTTCTGATGAAGTTAACACTATAACATCAAAAGTGTAGTGAGTAACACCCCACTCTTTGTACAGTGACATCAAAAGTTCAGTCCCCATAGTATCATCAATTCATCAGATTAACAAGACTACATTTAATCTAATTTTATCATACCTTGTTTTAAGTGTAACACCCCACAAAGTGTAACACTTAAGACTATCATATAACATCATCAAATCTGTTTGCATGTTAAAGATGTCAACGATAAAATAGTACATGTAAGTCTAAGATGTTGCAAGCATTACTAGATAAATTACTGTTGATCATTAATCAGTAATCAACAATTTAAAAATGAATCAAACATTAAAATCAAAAATTAACTTTTTTCAAAAAAGTCAGTTTTCTGACTACACCGTAGAAGCTCCCTTAATGGTGTGATTCAGTCTCTACTTTTTTTTATCTATCTATCACCAAATGACATTTTCCATTTATTTTAAAAATGTATAGGATCCTAACGTCTGATTATGACAGGCTGGATTCATATTTTCCTATCACTTTTTTTTTTTGAGAATGAAAATTATTAAAGATTAAGAAACTAATGTTGAGATACTACATCTGGTCATTACATACATCAAAAACAGAAGGCGAAGAGTTAAAAAAAGTATAAGGAGATTGAAGAATAGTCCGTGAAAAGAAACCACAATGATCCAAGAATAGCCTCTCTATTTATCATTCCACTCTTTAATTCTCACTCCCCAACCCCAGTTAACTTTTTAAAGAATAATTTAAGACATAATAGCTTATCAACATCAACAAAAAATAATTAAGACATAATATTTTGTATATATTATATATTTCTTCAAAAAAAAATTATCGTATATATTATATATGAATCTCTTATAATACCCATCTATCACATGAAATTATATAAGAGTTTAAAATTTAAATAACACTCTATCTCTTCCTCCCTTTATTATTATTTAAATCAAAGAGAACCTAATCATTTCCACTTAGTTTTATTTCACAAGTGACTTAAGAACCTTATGCAAAACGTGGTTTTTCACTGTTTCTTTAGCGGCTAAATATAAAGTATTAAATACGATTAATTTTATCTGGTCAATTGTATGTCATCGCTGTAAAGCTGATATATTTCAAAAAAATGAAAGACTTTTTCAAAATATATTTGTCTCTTCTCCTATGTTCTGACCTTAAACAGTAGACATTGTGTATATTAAAATTTAAGGTTAGTTCGTACTTCATATACCCAGTGTTCGTAGTGTTCACACGATGGAAAACCATAGTAAATTAAATTGTGATTACTAATTAAAATGAACCAATCCAGATATCGAGGATCACGAACAATTTTAAAAGAGAAGAATTTATAATCATTCTATTATAAATATTTTCCTACTGCTAAATAGAATTTCACATATTTAATTCTTGCTATATATTTTGTCTTCTTCCACATTATATTGATATTATGTTCAAATTTATCCTATTTACTATTATTATTTTAGACAAAAATAAAATGAAGAAAGATCACGTGAAAAGAATGCACCCCTACATTATTGACACTCTATCCTATTTATCTATTATTTGCAAAACTCTATAAATATTATTTCAAAGATAAAGAGTAGACAAACCTTAGGGGAATAAATCCAAATCCGAAAAAGTAGAAATCAATTGCTTCGTTTAAAATAATAAAGAGCGTGTTCTTTGTAACAACCTGTTTTTCTTTTAGAATTATTTAATTATTTATTATGTGTGTTTATATGCGCTTGCGTGTATTATTTGTATATGTGTGTATTTTATTCAGGATTAGTGGATTTTTGGCCAAAAAAGATATTTTAGTCATTTTTAGACTCATGGGTATTTTAGTCATTTGGCGAGCAATTGTAAATTAGTCATTTTTATTAAGATGATTATTTTCAGTGTTTTGAGTGAAAATAATTATTTTTATCAAGTTACTAGTGAGTTTAAGTTATTATTTTGAGACGTTAATTATTCGTTATTTGATGGTTTACTAGTGAGAGTTAGTTGGTAAGAATGTTAAGCCCATTATGACAATTAGAAACCTAGCCAAATTAGAAGGTGATATATAAGCATAACTCTTACAATTTTGCTCTTTACCCAACACGTTTTGCTCATTCCCAATCGAAATTCCAAAATTACCCCTGCGTGAGTTAACTCACGTTAGTGTTATTTCTGCGTGAGTTAACTCACGCTACGTGACTTAAGTCACACTGAATTCCATCGTAAGTTAACTCACGTTGGTTTTCTTTCAATTTTTGTATTTTTCTTCCTAGCCATTTCCTCCCTCTCAAGCAGAACTCACGTAAGCTTCACATAAACCCATTCGACAATATCCAAATTTTGATTATTACTTAATTTAAAAACCTTGTTAACAATGAAATGACTTAATAGTAATTTTTGCCCCCTAACTTTCACGAAGTTGCGATTTTGGCCCCTTAAGAAAAAAACTACAAAACCACCCCCTAAGTTTTGCAACTGTAGCATTTTTGGCCCCCCAATGCCAATTTTTGGTAAAAAAAAATAACACGTGGCACCTCACTTAGGGTGCCACGTCAGCATAGACTGAGTCAAAATTGGCCTTGGGGGCCAAAACTGCCACGAATGCAAAACTTAAGGGGCGGTTTTGTAGTTTTTTTTCTTAGGGGGACAAAATCGCGACTTTAGGAAATTTAGGGGGCTAAAACTGCTATTAAGCCTAATGAAATCCATGTGAAACTGTTCTAATTGATGCAAACTTAACATTTTCCAATTCTGCAATATTCAAATTTTGAATTCGGCAACCAGAACAAACATAACATTCCAAATCGACAATAGGTGCCATCGGTTAGTAATCGTACAAAAAATATGGAATCAATTGAGTTGTATTGCTTACAGTGATGTTTAGCTTCATTGTGACTTCCTTGTATTGCTATTAGGGAAAAGCAAATATTGAAAGAAAACCAACGTGAGTTAACTCACGTTGGGATTCAATGTGACTTAAGTCACACAGGAGTAATTTTGGAATTTCAAATGGCAATGAGCAATACGTGTTGGGTAAAGAGCATAATTCTAACTCTTATGACAAATTAGGTTAAGCCTTCATTATTTCATTTCACAAAAACATAAGAGGTAAAGAGAGAAAGTGGATCAAGAGGATAGAAGAGGAAGCTAGAGAGAGCTTGGGGGTTGAAGAGCTAGGAGCTAAAGTAAAGCCAAAGTTAAGATTCTTGAAGACTATAGGTAAGGGGGATGGTTTTCTTTTCATAATTAAGCTATGATCTCTTATTTTCAATTATGAGTTTAAGTGCTTTTGTGTTAATTGTGACTTTTGTGATTTTTGAATGATGAAATTCGTGCTCCTAATTCAAGTGAATTTGTGGGTATGATAAACTCCATGAAATTGTTGTGTTTTGTTCTTAAACTTCATAGTTGTTGTTGTTGTTAAGTGATTTTGATGATTTTTGCTTATTTGAATGTAAATCATGAATTGATGAATGATTAATGTTAGAACATGTTTAAATTCACTTCATGAATGTTTGTTTATGCTTGTATGTTGATGGAGTTTGAATTGGTGTGGTTATTTATGAAGTTTAAATGAAACTTGAGAAAATTGTGAGTGTTGGTGAAAAATGAACATAATGATGATTTTGGTGAAAATTGATGTTATGATTCCATGTTTGTTGCTGTTTTGATTGTCTTTTGATATATATAAATCAATGTACAAGTTTTGGGAACAAATTTGGGTCAAAGGGGATCAAAAACATGGATTTTCGGTGAAAATTGGAGAGTTCCCGAGAGGGAACAACCAAGAACAAGGAGTTTGTTCTGGTACAACTCGTTGGACGAGCTCTAGCTCGCCGTGACGAATTGCACAGTGCAGAACCCCGTGTTCTTGGGTGTTCCAGGTGCTTCGGAGTCGATCCGGACTGTCCAAACTGATTCTTTTGATGTATTTAACCAATGTAAAATTTTCTAAACCTATGGAAACATCAAATGAATTAGATTGAAATTGGTTTTGTGAATTGAATCAAACTTTTTGAAATTGCTCAAGAACGCATAATTTTCCGAAACTTGTTTTTCTCAAAGGAAAAAGGTAGGGTTAGGGTTGTTTACTGTAATCTTGATTTATAAAAATGTTTTGGATGGTAATCATGAGCTTTAACTTGGTTTTACTTTGAAAATTAGAATTCTTTGGAAAAATGATAAAATGATGCGAACTTAGTGAAATTTTGGAATTAATCGGAATTGGCCTATGATGCCTATATGCATATGCTACTATGATCTTATGTGAGTTATGTATATGCTTGGTTGAGGTGTTTGATCACATTTACCTTGTTTTGTTGAATTACTTAGAAAATGTAGAAAGTCATGGAAATAGACGGACTTTGTTAAAGTGTGATTTCTTAACCGGATAACTTACAATTGGTTTTATGTTCATGATAATATGAAAGAATAAAAATGAATCAATGTTGGTCGGATGTCTAAAGTGATGAATATCATGTTGTAGTTAGGTGTCTGTCTTTATGCGAAATGTGATTCTTGAAACCTTGTCGTTTCGTTGAGGTGATTGTTATTGATGATGTTTATGGTAATGATTTTAATGATGGTGATTATTTATTGATGGTGAATTCTTCAATGCAAAATGATGGTGATTTGATGATGCTTGCATGCATGAAAAATGTCGGTGTTTATGTTGGTGAGGTGTTGTTGAACGTGTGCATTATTGAGTCAAATGTTCATGCATTCATAAATATGATATTTATATCCAAGGACGATGATTAGGATACTATGTATACAACGACGGTGATTAGAATACTTTGTATTCAACGATGGTGTTTAAGATATAGTTGTATCTTGAGGTGACGACCTTGACGGTGTTTGGTACCACATGCACATAGAGTCGTGTCTAGGCGCATAACATACCTTTGATAGGTGGTTAAATGTGTCATACTTGCTTATGTGATTGGTGAATACTAGTATTGATAAAATTCGGTGACTTATGTACTTGGTGAAATCTGGTGAATATGTGAAAATGTACTTGAGTATTATTATACTAGTATGCTTGATGATTATCATTGTTGTTGAGTTGTTTAATCATTTGAACTTAATTATGTTGTTTGATTTTCATTTGATTATGTTTTAATTATGAGATGTGAACTAACCCCGAGAGGTCATTTGGTTGACCGCCTACCTTATTCGTATGGGTGGGTAGACGATGTGCATGAGTAGTTTTACTTTGCTTGGTGAGTTGCTAGAGGCTAGCTTTGGAGTTGCATCGTCTTTTGTTTTTGGAGTCTTAGTGTGTCAGCTCTGATTAGGGGTGTCTGTCTGTTTATGCTTTACGACTTGTTGAGATTTTTATCACTCAGTATGTTGAGATGAGATTTTATATTTGGTGTTGTATTAGGATTTATATGACATGGCTATTTGGAGATGTTTTATTTAGCTGTTGATGTGATGATATTATTATTCCGCTGCGATGTTTCCAGAAAATTATTTTTGCATGTTTTAGAACTTATGGAAGAAGTAGCATCTAAATTCTTTGCATGATTTGTATTATTTGTGTAATTTATCGTTTTAAGAGTTTAGGGTGTTATATTCTTAGTCAGATCGAGGATCACAAACAATTTTAAAGAGAATAAGTTATAAACTCACTTGGGTTGGCCTAGTGGTATAGACTTGGGATCTGGGAGTGTGATTAGATTCGATTCTCTCTAGTGCCATTTGAGGGGGGTTAGTTTAGCTTCTTAAAAAAAAAAAAAGAGAATAAGTTATAATCATTCTATTCTAAATATTTTCCTACTGCCAAATAGGATTTCACATATTTAATTCTTGCTATATTTTGTCTAGTTCCACGTTGATATTATGTTCAAATTTTTCCTATTTATTTTGTCTTGCTATACCGAGGATCACATATTTTAACCTTAGGTGAGGTTTGATTTTGAAACAAATGAGATCAGATAAGTTTGTCAAAAAATAAGTAAATATAGGTTTGATTTCTTTTGGGACAATAAAGTTATACTCAAAGGGTCTCAATGATAATCAATCATGAGAATAAGCGTGATTATTGTTGAGATGTTCATGTATTCTGAGAAGAAACATGTTATACCAAAACATTTCATTATAGAATAGAGAAATAAATAGGGAATGTTTAAAATTTAATATTATGATGAAAACAATAATCTCATGACACTTTTTAAATATGAATTTTAAACCAAACAAACATTACTCTAAGAAATTTATTCCTTTTCGGCTAATCAAAATTGAGCATTAGATTGGCAATTACCTCAACTCCCTATGGATCAATATTTTTACTATTAGATAGAACCTTGCACTTGAGGATTCGTATCAATAGACTTATTTTTCAAGATAGGACTTTTAAAAATTGATGACAAGTCATCTTTCATTATTATCAGTATGTTTTTGAGTATGTTTATTCAATGATTGAGTCATTTTAGAAGAGTTTTAGAGAAGTTGTCCATGATTTTAGGGACATTTGGTATTGTTTTCAATCAATACATGTAATTTTGTTTCTTCCCTCGACTGGAAAATTTATTTGAGAGAAATTTCCAAAATATATTTGCGAAGTTGCAATGGTTTTATAGAAAATATGTAATATTTGACGATTGAAGCAGTGTAACCATTCATAAACAAACCCTTTTAAAGGATCGTTTCTCTTCACTAAAGGACATAAGTTTCCCTATAAATAGAGACACTCTACATAAACTACTCGTCTGACTCTCTAAATGAAAAAAATAATATACTTGTTGTTTATTTGATTTTGATTGAAATTAACCGAGAAAGTTACTTTCCTCTTAATAGAGAAATTTGTTCCAACAGTTGTGTTTGGTTTAGTGTAATGTCACTTCATTACGGTGCATGGGTACATTTCAATGTTTTGGTTAAAATTTTTTTTTTTTTTTTTTACAAATTTTGGTTAATATCCTTAAAAAATTGTTTTTGCCGTAAAAATACGTATGATTGATCAAGTACCATATTGGCTATAGTTAAATAATTGTAATAAATTCGTTAATATTTTTTTTTTAACAAGTCAAAATGAGATATATTAACAAAAAGTTTTGATCCCTAGCATAAGGAGTGTCAAAGGAAACAAAACAAGGTTACAAAAATGTTCCGAACACAACCATAAAAGACAGCAATGAAAAGTAAATCAGCCAATCCCTAAACAAGCAAGGGGACGCTGCCACCACATATGATAACCAAATGGAAATCACACATTTTTTGCTTTCAACCATCTGAGAGATGTAATCTTAACCTTCTCAAATAGTTGCTCAGATGTTTTTGCTGAATTGGTAAAGTGTCTTTGGTTTCTTTCATTCCAAAGAACCAAAATACCAGAAAGTCAAATCAAGTGAAGAAAACACCTTCTTGGAGCATAACCACCTGAAGAATAAACAAACTGATAATAATGATCTGAAACCTGTTGAGGATCCACAGAAAACACACCAATCCAAGACTTAATTTGCTGTCAAAGATCACCAAAAATAGGACAATGAATGATTAAGTGATCGATTGATTCATTTTGGCCACATCCTGTAACACATGATTGAGAGTCATTAGTACTAACAGCTCCCGCACCTAGTTATCCTTTGTTGGCCATCTATTGCGGAGAAGACGCCACACACAGATCGAAACCTTCAAAGGAGCACTCTTATGCCAAGGAGCACCCGTAACAGCATCGTGAATATGCATCTCCTGCCGCATGAGCATTTGATACACACCACGAACGGTGTACCCATCGCTAATGTTGTGCCACCAAAGCCAGACATCTGATTCAGTACCCTGTAAAGTAACGTTAGTAAGCAAATTCCTAATCTCCACTACCAACTCCTCCTCCCACGTATGTCAACACTGTGGAACATTTTTGGAAAAATTGGCAAGGATATAGATGGTACCGAAAGAGCTGCGTGCAATTATTGTTCTATTGATTTTGCGATTGGAATAAACCCAAGGTCAGGTATCAGTTATGGACCATCACATCTAATGCGTCATGTTTTTCTTTGCAAAGCTTTTCGATTGAACCTTTTTAGTCTAGAAGAACAAACTAGCATTACCCCAATCAACCAAAAATTCCATCGTGATTTGCTTGCAGACGCTATTATTTCTCACGATCTACCTTTTAGTTTTGTTGAATATGAGAAAATCCGAGCTTGGGTGAAATATTTGAATCCTTGTGCTGAAATGGTCTCTAGGATTACCATTGTCTCGGATATTGAAAAAATATATGACAGAGAGGACCAAAGTTAAAGAAATCATGGCTAAGATTCCAAATCGAATTTGTTTAACTTCTGATTGTTGGACAGCAACTACTAGTGAGGGTTATATTTTTTTAACCACTCATTTTGTTGACGAGAATTGGAAATTAACTAGTCGAGTTCTTAACTTTTGTTGAATGAAGCCTCCCCACTCTGGTATTGCAATGGAAGCTGCTGTTTTTGATTGCTTGAAACAATGGGGAATAGATAAAAAGATCTTTTCTATTACCTTGGATAATGCATCTGCCAATGACAATATGCAGGAGCATTTGAAGAAACATCTACGTGTGCAGGGCAATTTAATGTGTGGTGGTGAATATTTTCATATTCGTTGTTGTGCACACA